>Ga0209480_10000128_pt1 | contig 70194 bp, 59 predicted proteins | sample JI61114C2DNA_FD_187501 | JGI IMG/M metagenome (GOLD analysis project Ga0209480, IMG submission 187501) | Wastewater effluent complex algal communities from Wisconsin, to seasonally profile nutrient transformation and Carbon sequestration -... | ecosystem: Engineered > WWTP > Effluent > Algae...
GGCGCGGCGGGGGCCGGGGCCGCGGGCTCGGCAGCGACGACTGGGGTCGTGGCAGGAGCGGCGAGGGCGGGAGCGGCCCACAACAGGGAGAGCAGGGTGGCTGCCCCGCGGAGGGGCCAGGCGCGAGCTGTCATCCGAGCCAATGTCGCACGGGGGCGCTCTCCGCGAAACCCCCCGACGCAACGGCATGGAGTCGGCGGGGATCGGTGCGAGTCGTCAGGTGCGGCGGAGGTAGCGGCCGGCGCCACGTTCGACGCGGAGGTCGCCGTCCTTGAACTGCAGGCGGCCGGCGACCACGGTGTGGGTGACGGCGCCCTGGAGCTCGAAGCCCTCGAAGATGTTACGGTCGCAGTTGTGGCGATGTGTGGCGGCCGAGATCACCGATCGCTTGGTCGGGTCGTAGACGAAGAGGTCCGCATCGGAGCCGACCATGATCGCGCCCTTGCGGGGGTAGAGCCCGAAGATCTTGGCGGGGCGGGTGCAGCAGGTGTCGACGAACTGCTGCAGGGTCAGGCGGCCGGTGGCGACGCCGTGGGTGTACATCAGCGGCATGCGGTTCTCGATGCCGGCGGCGCCGTTGGGGATCTTCGTGAAGTCGTCGCGACCGCGGGACTTCTGGTCGTGCTGACGGAAGGGGCAATGGTCGGTGGCGACGGTGTGGATCAGTCCGCAGCTGAGGGCGCTCCACAGGGTGTCCTGATGGCCGCGGGGGCGGATCGGCGGGCTCATTACATATGCGGCGCCCTCGAAGTCGGGCTGGTCGTAGACCGAGTCGTCGAGCAGGAGGTACTGCGGGCAGGTCTCGACGTAGACGAGCTGGCCCTCGGCGCGGGCGCGCATGACCGCCTCCATCGACTCCTTGCAGGTCAGGTGGACGATGTAGATCGGCTGGCCGGCGCACTTGGCGAGCATGATGGCGCGGTTGGTGGCCTCGCCCTCGACCCAGGACGGGCGGCTCTCGGCGTGGTGCCGGGGCGCCGTCTTGCCCTGGGCCAGGAGCTTGCGCTGCAGCGCCTGGACGGCGAGGCCGTGCTCGCAGTGGGCGGTGACCAGGGCGCCGAGGCTGGCGGCGGTGTCGATGACGCCGATCATCTCGTCGTCGTCGACGCCGATCGCGCCGGTGTAGGCCATGAAGACCTTGAAGGAGCTGATGCCGTCCTCGGCGTGGACGCGGCGCATCTCCTGCTCGACCTGTTCGCCGTACCAGGTGACGGCCATGTGGAAGCCGTAGTCGGCGCAGGCCTTCTGGGCGTTGTTCATCCAGAAGTCGCGGGCCGCGAGCAGGCTCTGGTTGCGGTTCGGGATGATGAAATCGAGGATCGTGGTGGTGCCGCCGGCGACCCCGGCCGCGGTGCCGGTGAAGAAGTCGTCGGCGCTGACGGTGCCCATGAAGGGCAGCTCCATGTGCGTGTGCGCGTCGATGCCGCCCGGGAACACGTACTGACCCGAGGCGTCGATCACCTCGCTGCCGGCGGGGACGTCGAGGGCCGGGCCGATCGCGGTGATGAGGCCGTCCTCACAGTAGATGTCGGCGACATACTGGTCGAGGGCGGTGACGACTGTGCCGTTGCGGATGACGACGCCGGGCATGGAGGTGTCCTTTCGATTCGCGGTCAGGGTCGAACGAGCTCGGCGTAGGCGTCCGGGCGGCGGTCGCGGTAGAACTGCCAGGTCTGGCGGACCTCGTCGATCAGGCCGAGGTCGAGGTCGGCGACGACGAGCTCGTCGTTGTCCTCGCTGGCCTCGGCGAGGATCTGGCCGCGGGGGTTGACGAAGTAGCTGGTGCCGTAGAACTTGCCGATGTTCCACGGGGCTTCGGTGCCGACGCGGTTGATGGCGCCGACGAAGTAGCCGTTGGCGACCGCGTGGGCCGGCTGCTCGAGCTTCCACAGGTACTGGCTGAGGCCGGCCACCGTCGCGCTCGGGTTGAACACGATCTCGGCGCCGTTGAGGCCGAGGGCGCGGGCGCCCTCCGGGAAGTGGCGGTCGTAGCAGATGTACACGCCGATGGTGGCGAACTGGGTGCGAAACACGGGGTAGCCGCCGTCGCCGGGCTTGAAGAAGTACTTCTCCCAGAAGCCCGAGGTCTGGGGGATGTGCTGCTTGCGGTACTTGCCGAGGTACTTGCCGTCGGCGTCGATGACGGCGGCGGTGTTGTAGTAGACCCCGCGCATGTGCTCCTCATAGAGGGGCACGACGATCGCCATGCCGTGCTTCCTGGCCAGCTCGGCCATGATGTGGGTGGTCGGCCCGGGGATGGTCTCGGCGGCGGCGTACCAGCGGCGGTCCTGGCTGGGGCAGAAGTACGGCCCGTTGAAGATCTCCTGGAGGCAGAGGATCTGCACGCCGCGGGCAGCGGCGGCCTCGATGAATGGGATGTGCTTGTCCAGCATGGCCTGCTGGATCTTGGCGACGGCGATGGTCTCGTCGTTGATGGGGTTGGCGCACTGGATCAGGCCGCAGCGGACGGTCGGGCTCATGGAGAACCACCTTATCCAAGCGTCGACGCGGGAGCAAGGCCGCCGGGCGGCCCCAGGCCGCGCTGTCGCTTCTTCACCGCTGGTGGTTTTCATCAGCCTCTTGCATGTCACCAGCGTCCGGCGGTACTACTCACGTCATGTTGCGCGACCTCCAACGTGGCCGCGCTCGCCACCGCTTTACCCGGCGCCGCCGCCCACCATACCCTGGAGAATCCCCCCAATGACGCGTTTCAAGCTTACTTCCCTCCTTTGCCTCGGCTCCATCGCGCTACTCACCGCGCTGCCGGGCTGCCCCACGCGCGAGCCCTCGGACGACGCGACCGCCAGCGAAGGCTCCTCCGGGACCATGGGCGCCTCTTCGACGGACCCGTCGGTGCCGACCGAGGCCGGGACCACGGCGGCGCCGACGACCGGCGAGCCGACGACGGCGGGCTCGCAGACCGGGACCGACTCGGACGCGACGACCACGGTCGACACGACGGTGACGACGGGCGAGCCGGCCTGCGCCGACGTGGAGGGGCAGGCGAACGACGCGAAGTGCACGGACGCCTCGGGCTGCGGCTGCGCGTCGGGCAAGTGCTTCCTCGTGCCGGCGATCGGCGGCTTCTGCGGCGAGTGCAACGCTGACGCGGACTGCGCGGCGGTCGGCGGCGGCTGCACGGTGCCGAACCCGGTGGCGATGCCCCCGGTGGGCGCGACCTGCAACATGGGCGAGGCGGGCGGCGGCTGCGAGACCAACGAGATCTGCGCGACCGACGAGGCGTCCTTCTGCGGCCTGCTGCTCGAGGTCCCGGGCATCATCAAGGTCTCGACCTGCGGCGCCTGTGCGACCAACGCGGACTGCATCGCGGCCAACGAGAAGACCCCGAACTGCTCGCCGACCTACGATGTCATGAACTTCAGCGGTCAGTACATCTGCGTCGAGGACGCCTCGGTGCCGAACAACGGCGGCTGCAACCTGACCAAGGACGACATGAAGCTGCCGATCGGCAACGCCGCCTGCGAGTCGGGCTTCTGCGGCGACGCGACCGTCATGGGCCTGATCCACGTCGGGATCTGCGGCGAGTGCGGGTCGAACGCGGATTGCGTCAAGGTCGGCAAGAAGACCTGCAGCGTGCCCTCGGTCGACCTCATGTCCGCCACCCTGGTCGGCTCGGTCTGCACCTGATCGGGCGCTGAGGCCGAAGGGGCGGCGTTCAGAGTGCGCGCTGCGGCGCGCCCTCCGAGCGCCGCTTCGTACGTGCGGGGCGGGCGTGCGGCGAGCAGCGCGGGTATGCTGCGCGCCACATGTCCGGCTATCGCTCGCTTCGCCAGTGCGTCCTCGACCTCGAGCGGCACGGTCATCTGCGGCGCGTCGAGGTGGAGGTCGACCCCATGCTCGAGGCCGCGGAGATCCAGCGCCGCGTGTATCAGGCGGGCGGGCCGGCGCTGCTGTTCACGCGGGTCAAGGGCTGCCGCTTCCCGATGGTCAGCAACCTGTTCGGGTCGATGGCGCGGCTGCGCTTCATGTTCCGCAAGACCTTGCCGGGGGTGCGCAAGCTGGTCGAGCTGCGCAGCGACCCCGGGGCGCTGGCGCGACGGCCATGGCGCTACATCGGGCTGCCGTTCACGGCGCTGCGCCTGCTGCCGAGCTTCTCGCGGCGGGGGCCGGTGCTGGCGAACGAGTGCCGCATCGGCGACCTGCCGCAGCTGGTCTCGTGGCCGCGCGACGGCGGGGCGTTCATCACGCTGCCGCAGGTATACAGCGAGGAGCCGGGGCGCCCGGGCTTCGCCCGCTCGAACCTCGGGATGTATCGGGTGCAGCTGTCGGGCGGGCAGTACGCGCCGGACCGGCAGGTCGGGCTGCATTATCAGATCCACCGCGGCATCGGGGTCCACCACGCGGCGGCGATCGCCCGGAGTGAGCGGCTGCGGGTCAATATCTTCGTCGGCGGCCCGCCGGCGCTGACGGTCGCGGCGGTGATGCCGTTGCCGGAGGGCCTGCCGGAGCTCGCGTTCGCCGGGGCGCTCGGGGGTCGCCGCGTGCGAATGATCCGTCGGGGCGGCGAGCTGCCCTTCGCGGCCGAGGCCGACTTCGTGATCACCGGGACGATCGAGCCGGAGCTGCGCCTGCCGGAGGGGCCCTTCGGCGACCACCTCGGCTACTACAGCCTGACCCACGACTTCCCGGTGCTCGCGGTCGAGCGCGTGTACCACCGCAGCGACGCGATCTGGCCGTTTACCGCGGTCGGTCGCCCGCCGCAGGAGGACACCGGCTTCGGCGCGCTGATCCACGAGATCACCGGGCCGGTGATCCCCGCGGTGCTGCCAGGGATCCACGCCGTGCATGCGGTCGACGCCGCCGGCGTGCACCCGCTGCTGCTGGCGATCGGCAGCGAGCGCTATGTGCCCTACGCGCCGCGCCGCCAGCCGCAGGAGCTGCTGACCCTGGCCAGCGCGGTGCTCGGCCAGGGCCAGATGTCGCTCGCAAAGTACCTGCTGATCGTGGCGAAGGAGGACGCGCCGGCGCTCGACATCCACGACATCGCCGCGTTCTTGCAGCACCTGCTCGCCCGCGTCGACTGGCGCCGCGACCTGCACTTTCACACCCGCACGACCATCGACACCCTCGATTACTCCGGCAGCGGCCTCAACGAGGGCTCGAAGCTGGTGATCGCGGCGGTCGGCGAGCCGCTGCGCGCGCTGCCCACCACGCTGCCGGCGGGGCTGCAGCTGCCGGAGGGCTTCACGGCGCCGCGGCTGTGCCTCCCGGGCGTGCTGGCGGTCCAGACCCGGAGCCACGCGCAGGCGCCCGAGGCGGCCCGGCGCCTGTGCGCGAGCCTGGACGAGGGCGCGGCGATCAACGCGTTCCCGCTGGTCGTGCTCGTCGACGACAGCGAGTTCGCGGCGCGTAACCTCAATAACTTCCTGTGGGTGACCTTCACGCGCTCGAACCCGGCGGTCGACGTCGACGGCATCGGCGCGGAGGTGATCCACAAGCACTGGGGCTGCCGGGGCAGCCTGGTGATCGACGCGCGCACCAAGGCCCAGCACGCGCCGCCCTTGGTCGAGGACCCGGAGGTGTCGCGGCGGGTCGACGCGCTCGCGGCCGCGGGCGGGCCGCTGCACGGGCTGTTCTGACGGCGGGTGCGCCCGGGTGCATGCGTGATGACCTCGCGATACCCTCGGCCGGCATGCGACACATCCTCGTCTTCGGAGCGACCTCGGCGATCGCCGCGCGGGTGATCGCCAGCTGGGCGGCGCGCGGCGATCGGCTGCACCTGGTCGGACGCGACCCCGGGAAGCTCGCGGCAGTCGCGGCGGCCTGTCCCTCGCCCGGAGGCGTCACCACGGCGAGCGCGGACCTGGGCGAGCTCGCAAAGGCGGAGGCGCTGGTGGCAGTGAGCGTCGCGGCGCTCGATGGCCGCGTCGATCTGGTGTTCGTCGCCCACGGCGACCTCGGCGACCAGCTGCGCAGCGAGCACGACTTCACCGAGGCGGAGCGGATCTTGCGGGTCAACTTCCTCTCGGTGGTCGCGCTGCTGGTCCCGCTGGCGGCGCAGCTCGAGCGCCAGAGATCCGGCGCGCTCGCGGTGATCACCTCGGTGGCGGGCGAGCGCGGGAGGCCGCGCAATTACACCTACGGGGCCGCGAAGGGCGGATTGAATTTATATCTACAGGGCCTGCGCAGCCGCCTGTACGGGGCCGGCGTGGCAGTGACGACGCTGAAGCTCGGGCCGGTCGACACGCCGATGACGACGCAGCACCGCAAGACGGCGGTGTTCTCGAGCCCGGAGAAGGTCGCCCGCGATATCGTGCGGGCGATCGATCGCGGGGCCGGCGAGGTGTTCGTGCCCGGCTTCTGGCGGACGATCATGTGGATCGTTCGCAACACCCCGGAGGCGCTGTTTCAGCGGCTCGGCTTCCTGTCGGGCCGATGAGCGGTTCAAAGGCTCAGCCCGCGGTCGCTGCCGGGTGCAGGGCCAGCCAGTCCGCGGCGTCGCGCTCGAAGTATGCCAGCGGACCCTGCTGATAGGCGGGGTGGGCGAAGCTGCGCTCGCCCCGGCGCACCAGGCCAGCCTTGAGCAGCACGCGCTGCGACTCGAGATTCGCCGGATCGGTGATCCCGACGATCTGCGGGAGACCCAGGGCCTCGAAGCCGTAGCGCAGCACCCGCACGGCCATCTCGGTCGCGTAGCCGCGGCCCCAATACTCGGGGTACAGCAGATAACCGACCTGAATGAGCGACTCGCCGCGGATGTGATTGAGCAGGTGCAGTCCGACGCAGTCGCCGGTGCTGCGCTCGAGGGTGGCCCAGACCCCGAGGCCGGGGTGCTGCGCATAGTAGTCGAGGGTCCGGTCGCGCAGGATGTCCCGCGACTGCTCGCGCGACAGGAGCCCGCCGGCGTATCGCATCACCCTCGGGTCGCTGTGCAGGCGGACCAGCAGCTCGAGGTCGTCCGGCGTGAAGCGCCGCAGCGCGAGCCGCCGGGTGGTCAGTGAATCCTTCGGGTCCTGCATCCTGTGCTCCTCAAGAGCTCGAGCCGCGCGCGGGGTGGGCGCGCCACCAGTCGGCCAGGTAGGCCGCGGCGCGCAGATAGGTGCTGCGCCAGGCCGGGTCGGTCGCGGCGGCGTGGAGGCAGGCGAGCGTGTATTTGACGAGGTGCGCGTCGCGGTGCAACGCGGCGAAGGTGGCGAGCTCGGTCACGTCCGGGGCGTCCGGGGCTTCGCGTGGCGCGTCGTCGTCCAGCGAGCCGAGGGGCTGCTTGCCGTGCGCGGCCCGAAACCCGGCCACGAAGGTCGCGGCGACCGCCACGGCGCTGCGCGCCGGCACGCCGTCGTCGGCGAGCGAGAGCACACCCTGCGGCATGGTGAGGCAGTGACTCCAGCCGTAGGGGGCGTGGGCGGGGTCGTCGTGGAGCATGCTCCACGCGGCGGCGCGGAGGAGGGTGCGCCGGGCGGCGGCGGCATCGACGGGGCGGCGCAGGGCCGGCGCGAGCAGGCGGGTGGCGAGGCCGCGGTCTTGCACCTGGGCCATGAGCGGACGGATGAAGCTGGTGCCGGGGCGTCCGAGGTGGGGCACCGCGGCGAGCGCGTCGGCCAGCGAGGGCGCGAGCGGCCCGGGCTCGACTCGCTCGTCGGTGCGGAACCAGTCGACCCGCCATGTCGGCTGGGCGGCGATCGAGCGCAGCGCGCCGCGCAGCAGCGAGATGGGGAGCGCCCCATCGGCCGCGCGGGGGAGCAGATGCAGGGCGATCGCGGCGTGGCCGGCGGCGGCGAGCGAGTCGACGACCGCGGCGGCGAGCAGGTGGCGCGCCGTCGCGGGATCGATCCGGGGCGCGAGCCAGCAGACGATGCGATCCACGCGATCGACGTCGCCGGAGCGCAGGGCCGCGTCGAGGGCCGTCGCAGCGGCGGCCGGGTCGGCGAACGCGATCGCGGCGGGTGTCGACACGGGCGTGCCGGTGGCGGCGTAATCGGCGGCGAGGCGGGAGATCCCGGCGATCGCGGCGGCGCGGGCGTCGTCACGCACATGCGGCACGAGCCCGACCCGGGCCAGCAGCTCGAGCGGGGCGTGGAGCGTGAAGGACGTCTCGGCCTCGATGCGGGGTATCGCTATCACCTCCGCGGCGGCGCGGGCCACCGCGACCAGCTCGGCGCTCCATGGCGCCTCGGTCCCGGGACGGATCATGCGCACCACGATGCAACGTCGTGCTCACGTGGTGTCAAGATATTTCGCGGAGCTCGAGAGAGGGGCGGGAGAGCCGTGTTCCGTCGGCCCGGGTCTGCTCGGGCGCCGCGGGGCCTTGCTGGATCCGCGCGGCCCCGCTATCAGGGCCCATGCGACTCCTCCTGCTCGGCCTCGGCCCGCTGCTGGCCGCTTGTGCAACCGACGCCATGCATACCGACGCGAGCGCGAGCGCGAGCACGAGCACGAGCACGAGCGCCACCATGGGCTCGCTCCCCACCGGCACGAGCGGCACGGCTGGCTCGACGGACATGTCGATGGGGACAGGTGATTCCAGCGCCGGCAGCAGCGCCGGCAGCAGCAGCGGCGGGCCGCAGCAGGACGAGGTGGGCGTCGGCCACGTGCGCGAGCTTCGCGGGGTGTGGGTGGCGAGCGTCGGCAACATCAACTTCCCCGGCTCGCAGGGGCTGACGGCGGCCGAGCAGCAGGCCGAGCTGACGGCGCTGCTCGACGCGGCGGCGGGGGCCGGGCTCAACGCGGTGTTCTTGCAGGTGCGGCCCGAGTCGGACGCGCTCTACGCCTCGGCGCTCGAGCCGTGGAGCCGGTACCTTAGCGGCACCCAGGGGGAGGACCCGGGCCACGACCCGCTGGCCTTCGCGCTCGCGGAGGCGCACGCGCGCGGCCTCGAGCTGCACGCTTGGTTCAACCCGTACCGCGCGAAGGCCAGCGTCAATTCGGCGGCGGCGGCCGATCACATCTCGAAGCTGCTGCCCGAGTATGCGTATGTATATGGAAATTCCCTGTGGATGGACCCGGGCGCGGCGGCCGTGCAGGACCACCTGGTCGCGGTGATCACCGACGTGGTGACGCGATATGACATCGACGGGGTGCACTTCGACGATTATTTCTACCCGTACCCCGACGGCGATGATTTCCCGGACGACGCGACCTACGGCGCATATGTCGACGGCGGCGGGGGGCTGGACCGCGGGGACTGGCGCCGGGACAACGTCAACCGCATGGTCCAGCGGGTCGGCGAGACGGTGGCGCAGCTGCGTCCGGCGGTGCGCTTCGGGATCAGCCCCTTCGGCATCTATCGGCCGGGCATGCCGCCGGGATCCAGGGCCTCGATCAATATGAGGCGATCTACTCGGACCCGGTAAAATGGATGCAGGAGGGCTGGCTGGACTACCTCGCGCCGCAGCTGTACTGGCCCAGCACCCAGCAGGCGCAGGCCTACGGGCCCTTGATCGAGTGGTGGTCGGGCGTCGCGGTCGGCGGTCGCCACGTCTTCGCGGGTAACTTCCTGAGCAAGCTCGGGAGCGACGACGCGTGGACGATCGACGAGTTCGTCACCCAGGTCGAGCTCGGCCGCGCGTTCGCCGAGCAGGGCTCGCGGGGCAACATCTACTTTCATATCGGGCCGCTCCTCGCCAACCAGGACGGCGTGGCCGATGTCTTCGCGGCGGAGCTCTATCCCCGCCCGGTGTTGACCCCGGCGATCGCCGCGCTGGCCGACGAGGTCGTCGCGCCGCCGCTGGTCGAGCTCGTCGACGCGACCGCGATGGTGTCCCACGGCGATCCGGCGAGCCTGCGCGCGTGGGTCGTCTATAAGGCCGAGGGACAGGGCTGGGCGCTCGATCGCATCGCGCCGGCGAACGCGGCCAGCGTGGCCCTCGCCGCGGGCACCTGGGCGATCAGCGCGGCGGCCCGCAGCGGGGTCGAGAGCGTCGGCGTGCGCGTGACCGTGCCCTGAAGTGCGCACGACGGCAGCGACGCTGACGAATGACGCTTCACCGGGTACTACAGGAGAGCGTCAAGAGCCCGCTGGGCGCGTGCTTGCCCGAGGATCGTTCCTCCCTTACACTGCGCCGGCCATGAAGCAAGAGCACCTCGTGCGATTGATCGAGGCCGCGACGCCCGAGCAGTTGCGGCAGATCGCGCGACTGGTGCTTCGTCTGGCGGGATACGCCGCAAGCAGGATCGCCGACGGCCCTTACGATGGGGGGGCGGATCTCCGGGTGCAGGCATCTGATGGTTCGTTGCTGCCCCTCGCCATCGCCTTGTCCGTCGAGCAAAAATGGAGCAAGAAGCTGCGAGAGGACGCGGTCAAGGCGAAGAAGAAACTGTCGCTGTCGCGCCTTCTCTTCATCACTTCACGAAGGATCCCGGAGGGGTCCTTCCGCGCGCTGCAGGTGACGCTGCAGGACGAGCTCGGCGTGCATGTGGATCGTTACGATCAGCAGGTGATCGTTGATCTCGTGATGGATGGCGGCGCGATCGCCGATTTGCTCAAGATTCTGGACATATCGGTCGAGCCCGGTCCCCCGCCGAAGGAGCCGTCCGACCGGCGGCGTGATGCGGCGTTCGCTTATGCCTTTTTTTCTCCCGACGTTCGTTCGTTTCGCGAGATCGTGCGCGAGAAGAGCCTCCTTATCGCGCTCGCCCACGCGGGGGGAACCGCGAAGGTCAGCAACCTCTGTGCGGATGCGGCGCGGCTCCTGGGCTCCTCCGTGGACGATGCTCCCCGTCTATTGCTAGATCTCGAGCGTCTGGGCAAACAGCAGCGGGTCCAGCGGCATAACGGCTCCGTGGGCCTCACGGCTGAGGAACGGTCGACGCTCGACAGCCTCCGTACCATTCGCGAGCGTGAGGAGGCGTCCCTGCGTGCGGTGATCGCCGCCCATTTGCGGGCCGCGGGGCTACCCTCGACGGACGTCGTGGTGGAGACCACGCTTCGCGGACTCGGCGCGCTCATGCTGCGGCATGTGGGCGCCCCCGACGGGCTGGAGGATCTGCGCGCCCAGACCCGACTATTCCGGCGGGAGCTCCATGCTCACGGCTTACCGGACGGCGGGAGGGGGGATCTGATCATTCAGCAATTGTTAGAGGCCGCTGGAGCCTCGCCGCTCGGCAAGGCGCTCGCAACTGGTAGCCTCTATCGGACGCTCAGCAACCTGCATCGAGAGGCGCTGCTGAGCGCGTTGGATGTTCGCTCGATCGCGCTGGTGCTCGATGCATCGGTTGCCATTCCGATGCTCTGCTCGCTGTTCCGTGGGCCGGTCCGGCAACGCTTCTTCGTCGTCGCCCATGAGCTTCACCGGCGGGCGACGCTGCACCAATTTCCGCTGCAACTGCCGGCCGTCTGGCTCGAGGAGATGGCCTCCCATCTCTTGAAGGCGCGTTCTTATCGCGAGCTTGCCGAGTCGTCCGCGGATGATCTGCGTCTGTCGCAGAACGCATATGTCGCCTACTTCGTCAATGAGTGTCGGGAGCGTAAGCGTGTCGAGTTCTCGAAATTTCTTGCGAGCTTCGGTCTGACCGAGGCGCTCGCTCGCCGAGCCGCGGGAGATTTCGAGGGCACACGCCGGCAGCTCGAGCAGTTCTTGCGGCGACAGCTGATGAACTATGGCATCTCCGTCGTGGAGACCCCGACCAAGGGCCCCTACGTCGGACAGGCGGAGAAGGATTGGGATTGGGCCCGTCATGAGCTCAACATGGCCGCCCGTGATTTCTTGCTCGAGCGCCATGACAAGCAGGTGCTCGCATGGCTGTCCTGCCTCGCCATGGAGGACCCGGCGCACGCGCCCCTTGTGGTCACCTGGGACCGGCTCTTCCGCCGGGCCCGGCCTGAAGGGGCGCCGGGTGGCGCGCTGGATCCTCTCGCGGTCTGCGAGCTGCTCTCTTTCATCGCAGGCGACGAGACGGAGACGGAGACGGCTCGGTTCGCAGGGCTCTGGCTCACCGAGCTCGAGGCAGAGCGAGGCGCGCTCATCCTCGATACGCTCGTACAGCTGGAGCGGGACGACCTGATGGACGCGGACCTCGTGCAGATGGCCCAGGAGTTCCGGACCCAGTATCTCAGTGAGCGGTGGGACATCTCGGATGTCGCAGCCCTCGAGAAGGCCTGGGGCAGCTTCCGGGAGCGTCGCCGCTGAGCGCGGTTCGCCTGTTGGTTCGGGCACAGAATTCTGGGGTCTCCCATCGCGGCGTTCGGTGTGGTCCGCTGGTATGACCCCCATAGCGAGAGCGTGCTGGCGACCGTCGAGGTCGGCGCGGCGGTCCGGGCCGCGGCGGTCGCTGCCGACGGCCAGGTGCTGGCCGCGACGGCGGCGACGGCGGCGGCGGCGGCGGCGTGGCGATGAGCGTACATATGTGTTCGGTGCGGGGCGATTTGCATCGATCGCCGAGTGCTCGCATAGAACGAGCGTCGGCGGCGACGGGAGCGGCGGCCGGATACGGCGAGCCGCCCGCGCCACGCAGATCGGAGCCCCCAATCATGCCCAGAGTTATCGTCTCACTCCTCGGCCTCGCGCTAGCGAGCGCTGCATGTGCATCGTCTCGTCCACCCACCAACACCGTGGCCGACGCGCTCGCCTCGATGCGCGGCGCGGAGGAGCTCGGCGCCGCCCAGGTGCCCCCCGCGGCGCTGCAGCTGCAGCTCGCCCAGGAGGAGCTCGAGCGGGCCCGGCGGCTGATGGACGACGGCAAGAACGACCGCGCCCACGCCATGGCGCTGCGCGCCGTCAACGACGCCGAGCTGGCGATCGCCCTGACCCGCGAGGCGCAGGCCCGCCAGGCGGTCGAGCAGGCCAAACAGGGCGTCGACGCCCGGACCCCGGAGGTGACACCATGAGCCCGAGCAAGCCCATCCCCTTCTTCGTCGCAGCGGCCATCATGGTCGTCGGCTGCGCCCACGCCACCCCGTCCGAGCTGGTCGCCGCTCGCAGCGCCTACGAGCAGGCCGCCACCGGCCCCGCGCAGGAGTACACGCCGGCCGAGCTGCACGTCGCCAAGAAGTCGCTGGCCCGCGCCGAGGCGCTGTTCGAGGACAAGGGGGACACCAGCGCCGTGCGCGACCAGGCGTACATCGCCCTGCGCAAGGCCGAGCTCGCCGCGACGCTGGGCCGCGTCGCGGTGCTCAAGCGTCAGGCCGCCGCGGCCACGCAGGAGGGCCGACAGCGCGAGGAGCAGGAGGCCGCCCGGACCCGTGCCGAGCTCAAGGCGACGCGGGGCGTGCTTGCGACCCAGCAGGCCGCCAATACCGCCACCGAGGAGGAGCTGGCGGTCGAGCGGCAGCGACGTGAGGAGGCCGAGGCGCGGGCCGCGAAGGTCGCCGCGGACCTCGCAAACCTCGCCGCGGTCAAGCAGGACATCCGCGGTACGGTGATCACGCTGAGCGGGAGCGTGGTGTTCGCCAGCGGCAAGCACACGCTGTTGCCCTCGGCGCGGAGCCGGCTCGGCCAGGTCGCCGAGGCGCTGCTCAAGGATGAGGCCGACGCCACATATGTGGTCGAGGGCCACACCGACTCGAGCGGCACGGCGGCCGTCAATAATGAGCTCTCGCGCAAGCGCGCCGAGGCGGTCCGCGACTATCTGGTCGAGCGTGGCGTCCCCGCGGACCGGATCACGGCGGAGGGCCACGGCGCCGACCAGCCGGTCGCCGAAAACAGCACGGCCGAGGGCCGGGCCAACAATCGCCGCGTGGAGATCGTCGTCAAGCCGCGCACGGCTCGCTGACCGGTCGGCCTCGACGGCGGATCATCGGATCATCGGATCATCGGATCCTCGGCGGTCGCGCCGGTCGTGGACCGACCGGCGCGAGCCCGCGTCACTCGTCGCCGGCGAACATGCTCTCGATCTGCTCGCTCCAATTGCGGTCGATGATGCGGCGCTTGAGCTTGAGCGTCGGCGTCAGCTCCTCCTGCTCCTGGCTGAGGCTGCGCGGGAGCACCCGGAACTTGCGCACGTGCTCGACGCGGGCGAAGTCGCGGTTGACCATCTCGACCCAGCGACCGAGCTCGGCGAGCAGCTCGGGGTGCTCGTGGAGCGCGCCCTCGGGCGTATGACCGCGCTCGCGCAGCCAGGTCGCGGCGCTCGGCTGCAGGGTGAGCAGGGCGCCGAGGAACTTGCGGCGGTCGCCGATGACGACGGCCTCCTCGACGAGCGGGTGGTTCTTGAGCGCGGCCTCGATGTTGCGGGGGGCGATGTTCTTGCCGCCCGCGGTGATGATGATCTCCTTCTTGCGGCCGGTGATGTGCAGGAAGCCGTCGGCGTCGAAGGAGCCGAGGTCGCCGGAGTGCAGCCAGCCGTCGATGAGGGTCTCGGCGGTGGCGGTGGCCTCCTTGAAGTAGCCCTTGAACAGGCTGCGCCCGCGCACGAGGATCTCACCGTCGTCGGCGAGGCGGACCTCGAGGCCCGGCAGCGGCTTGCCGACCGCGCCGAAGCGGGTCTGGCCGGGGATGTTGATGCAGGTCGGGCCGCAGTCCTCGGACTGGCCGTAGACCTCGTAGACGACGATGTCGAGGCCGGTGAAGTACTCGAGCACCTCGGGGGCGATCGGAGCGGCGCCCGAGACGCAGACCGTGGCGCGACCGAGGCCGAGCGCGGCCTTGAGCTTGCGAAACACCAGGCGCTGGGCGAGGGCGTACTGCAGGCCGAGCAGGGCGGGGAGCGGCTCGCTACGGTTGCGCAGGGCGTGCACGCGGCGTGCGACGCCCATCGCCCACTCGAGCAGGTGCTTCTTGACGCCGGTGGCCTGGGCGATCTTGCCGCGGACGGCGGCGTGGAACTTCTCCCAGATCCGCGGGACCCCGAAGAAGATCGTGGGCTGCACCTCCTTGAGGTTGTCGGGCAGCCTCTCGAGGGCCTCGGCGAAGTACACCTGGGTGCCGAGGGTGACCGGGCCGTAGATGCTGATCAGCTGCTCGGCGATGTGCGACAGCGGCAGGTACGAGACCATCGAGTCCCGGTGCGTGAACGCCATCAGCCGCGAGATCGTGTCGGCGGTCCACAGCAGCGCGCCGTGGCTCAGCATCACCGCCTTCGGCGGCCCGGTGGTGCCCGAGGTGTAGATATACGTCGCGGTGTCGTCCTCCTGGATCCCGCGCACGCGCTCGTCGACGGCGGCGTCCGGCACGGCGTCGCCGCGGGCCAGGAACTGCTCCCAGGTCAGCGCCAGCGGGTCGTCGACGGCGGCGCCGGCCATCAGCACGACGTGGCGCAGCAGCGGCAGGCGCTCGCGCTCCGCGGCGATCTTGGCGAACTGCGCGGCGTCCTCGACCAGCACGATCGCGGCCTCGGCGTGCTGCACGATGTACTGGACCTCGACCGGCGAGCAGGTCGTATAGATGCCCGCCGGGGCGCCGCCGGCCGCCTGGGCGCCGAGCGCGAAGGTCACCCATTCGACGCGGTTGAAGCCGAGGATGCAGGTCGCCTGGCCGGGGGCGAAGTCGAGGGCGATCAGGGCGCGCGCGACCCGGCGGGCGAGGCCGGTGTACGCGGCCCATGACATCGCCTGCCAGGCGCCGTCCTTGCGGACGTGGGCGGCGGGGTCCGCGGGGCGCGTGCGGCCCTGGGCGAAGAAGCGGGATGGGATGGAGTCTGCCACTGAGCCGTCCTCTCTCGAATGTGTGCTCACCAGCCGAGCTGGCGCGCGGCGAGGTCCTTCATGATCTCCTCGGCGCCGCCGCCGATCGCCAGCACCTTGGTCTCGCGGTAGATCCGCTCGACCCTGGTGCCGCGCATGTAACCGGCGCCGCCGAAGATCTGGACGCCCTCGCGGGCGCAGTGCTCGACGCAGGCGGTCGCCGCGTTCTTGAGCATGCAGATCTCCGCGATCGGCCACTCGCCGGCGTCGACCCGGCGGGCCAGGTCGTACAGCCAGCTGCGCACCGGGTGGATCCGGGTCGCCATGTCGACCAGCTTGTGCCGGATCACCTGGCGGCTGATCAGCGGCTTGCCGAAGGTCTCGCGCGAGCGCGCGTAGGCGACGGCCTCGTCGTAACAGACCTGCGAGAACGCCACCGCCATCGCCGCGAGCATCAGCCGCTCGCGGTTGAAGTTCTGCATGATCCCGAGGAAGCCCGCGTTCTCCTCGCCGAGCAGGTTCTCGGCCGGCACCCGGCACTCGTCGAAGTACAGCGCCGCGGTGTCGGAGCACCACCAGCCCATCTTCTTGAGCGGGGTGCGGGTGAAGCCGGGCGTGCCGGCCTCGACGACCAGCAAGGAGATGCCGCCGAGGCCCGCGGGGCCGGTGCGCACGGCGACGGTGACGAGGTCGGCGCGCATGCCCGAGGTGATGAACATCTTGGCGCCGTGGACGACGTAGTGATCGCCGTCCAGTCGCGCGGTGGTCTTGAGGTTGGCGACGTCTGAGCCGCCGGACGGCTCGGAGATGGCGAGCGCGGAGATCTTGCGGCCGGCGAGGACCTCGGGGATGAAGCGGCGCTTCTGGGCCTCGCTGCCGAGGTTGAGCACCGGCGGCAGGCCGATGCCGTGGCTGAACAGGCCGGCGATCAGGCCGCCCGAGCCAGTGCGCGCGATCTCCTCGCACAGGTGGATCGTCGTGATGCTGTCGCCCGGGCTGCCGCCGTACTCCTCCGGGAAGCCGATGCCGAGCAGGCCGAGCTCACCTGCCCGAAGGTACAGGTCGACCGGAAACTCGGCGGCCTCCTCCCACGCCTCGACGCCGGGCATCAGCTCGCGGTCGACGAAGCGGCGCAGGGTCGCGCGGAAGGCGGCCCGCTCCTCGTCGGTGATCACTCCGGTCAATCCGGTCAATCCGGTCATGGCGGCGCAGGGTATCACGGCCCGCCGGCCGCGGGGCCCGGCGCGGGCAGGCCGCAGAACGCCGCTCCGCGAGAGATGGCGGGCGAGGAGGATGGTGACCGCGCGCGAGGTCTCCGGTGAGCAGCTGTGCACCCGAGGCCTGGGGTCTGGGCCTCAGTGCTCGGGGTGGACGACGATGTTGCCGGGGTAGCGGCTCTCCCACTTGGCGTGCATCGCCTCGGTGAGCTCTGCGAAGGCGAAGGTGCGCGAGACCAGCGGGCGCAGCCGACCTTCGCGGGCCCACGCGAGGATCCGTGCGAGACGCTCGGTGCGCAGGGCGGGGTCGCGGTGGACGGCGATCACGGCGGGCGAGCCGAGCACGTCGATGCCCTTCATGAGGATCAGGTTGGTCGGCAGGGTGTTGGGGTCTCGGTCGCCGCGCGCGACGAAGGGGGTCGCGGCCCAGCCGACGAGGACGAAGCGGGCCCCGAAGGCGCAGCCGCGCAGCGCCTCGGCGGAGAGCGGACCGCCGACCCCATCATAGACGACGTCGACGCCGCGTCCGCCTGTCAGCGCCTTGAGCTGCTCGCGCAGCGTCGGGGCTCCCTCGGCGTCATCGCAGCGCAGCACGTGGTCGGCCCCTTGCGCGCGCACGACCTCGAGCTTGGCCGCCGAGCGACCGGCGGCGATCACCGTGGCGCCGAGCAGCTTGCCGAGCTGGACCGCCGCGAGGCCGGTGCTGCCGGTCGCGCCGAGCACGAGCAGGTGTTCGCCGGCTTGCAGGCGGGCCCGCTGCACGAGGGCGTGATAGGCGGTCTCGTAGCCGCCGAGCAGGCACGCGCCCTCGTCGAGCGAGAGCGCGGTGGGCAGCGGGATCACGGCGGCGAGCGGCGCGACGGCGTAGGACGCGAAGCCGCCGAACTGGCGGTGGGCGCCGAGCGAGCGCGGACCGGTGAGCATGCCGTCGGCGATCACCTGCCGGCCGAGCAGCGAGGCGTCGACCGCGGCGCCGGCCGCGACGACCTCGCCGGCGTACTCCAGCCCTGGCGTGTAGGGCGGGCGCGGCACGTGCTGGTACTGGCCGCTCGTCATCAACAGGTCCACCCATCCGACGGCGGCGCTGCGGACCGCGATCAGGACCTCGTCGGGCGCGAGCGACGAGGGCTCGGGGGCCGCCTGGGGCTCGAGCTGCAGCTGCGCGACCGCGTCGAGCGGGCTCGCGGCGAGCGTCGTGACGACGGCGCGGCGGCCGGGGAGCAGGGGATCCGTCGAGGGGGCGGCTGGTGACACGCTCGCAGACGAGCATCAATGAACGGGGATATCGACTTCCGCAAACGGAGATATACGCACATTCTCCGGCCGGGCCGCGGATCCGTGTCAATAAGGGCCATGGCGCACATCGAGGAGCATCGGTCCCAGGTCGGCGGGTGGCTGCGCGCCGCGGTGCTCGGCGCGAATGATGGCATCGTATCGATCGCCAGCCTGGTGCTCGGGGTCGCCGCCGCGGAGGCCGGCGCGGGCGTGGTGGCCACGGCGGGCGTGGCTGGCCTGGTCGGCGGGGCGCTGTCGATGGCCGCCGGTGAGTACGTGTCGGTCAGCTCGCAGCGGGACATCGAGCTCGGCGACCTCGCGCGCGAGCGACGAGAGCTCGCCGAGACGCCGGCGGCGGAGCGCCACGAGCTCATCGGCCTCTACGAGGCGAAGGGGCTCCCGGCCGAGCTCGCGGCGCAGGTCGCCGACGCGCTGGTCGCCCACGAGGACCCGCTGCGGGTGCACGCGCGCGAGGAGCTGGGCCTCGACCCCGACGACCTCGCGCGGCCGCTGCAGGCCGCGGTGGTGTCGGCGCTGTCGTTCGCGGTGGGTGCGGCGCTGCCGCTCGCGGTGTTCTTGCTGGTGCCCGCGGCGGTGCGCGTGCCGGCGACGCTGGGCTGTGCGCTCGTGACGCTCGCGCTGCTCGGAGGATGGAGCGCGCGGCTCGGCAGGGCGCCCGTGGGGCGCGCGCTCGGGCGGGTGGTGCTGGGCGGTGCGCTGGCGATGGGCCTGACCTACGGGCTCGGGGCGGCGTTCGGGGCGGCGCCGTGAGCTCTGGCAGAGCGGGCGCGGGACCTCCACGCAGATCTATCGCGAGGCCGCGATCCGGAGCATGTTAGAGCCTCCCGATGATTCGACGGTGGGTAATTCTCGGCTTGTTGGGGTCCTCGGCGATGGCGTGCGGCGACTCCGGTGGCGGTTCGACGGGCTCGACCGACGGGGGGGGCTCGTCGGGCTCGTCGGGCTCGTCGGGCTCATCCGACTCGTCGAGCTCGTCGAGCTCGTCCGGCGGCGACAGCGAGGGGTCGAGCGGCGGGACCCCGACGACCTCGGGCACCGCCGGCGACGACCCCTTCGCGCAGGACCCGGTGTGCAGCCGCGACCAGTTCTGGACCATGGGGAACCAGGAGTCGCCGCACATGCACCCGGGCATGGCCTGTCAGACCTGCCACGCGGCCATGGAGCCGCCGGTGGCGAGCCGCTTCCCGATCGTCGGCACGGTCTATGCGACCGGGCACGAGCCCGACGACTGTCTCGGCGTCGACGGCAGCGTCGAGCCCATCTTCGTCGAGGTCACGACCGCCGACGCGCGGGTGGTCAAGCTCCCGGTCAACAGCTCCGGCAACTTCCTCTATGACATCTTCGAGGACGGCGGCGCGCTCATGTTCCCGATCACCGCGCGGGTCGTGCAGGGCGACAAGGAGCGCAAGATGTTCGGGCCCCAGGCCACCGGCGACTGCAACAGCTGCCACACCCAGACCGGCAGCGCGGGCGCTCCGGGACGCATCGTCGCGCCGTGAGACCGGTAGGTCATCCGTCTGCCGCGACGCATGAAGTGCGCCGCGATTTTTTGTAACACCGTGCGGCGGTCGGGCACCTGGGTTGTGGAGGCACTGACCAACATGAAGATCCGTAGCTTGACCCTCTCGATGTTCGCCGCGCTCGCGCTCGGCACGGCTGGATGTGACGACAGCAGCAACGGTGCCATCACCGACCGCGACGGCGACGGGATCGGCGACGCCGAGGACCCGGACGACGACAACGACGGCGTCGACGACGACCAGGACAACGACGACGACAACGACGGCGTCGACGACCACGAGGACGAGGAGGACCAGGACGACGTCGACGACGACGGCATCGACGACGACGACGACGACGACGACGACAACGACGGTGAGGCCGACGCGGACGACGACGACGACGACAATGACGGGGCCCCCGACGCCGAGGACGACGGGGACGCGGACGACGTCGACGACGACGGCGAGGACGACGCGGAGGACCCGGACGACGATAACGACGGGACGCCCGACGAGGAGGAGACCGAGGACAGCGAGGGTCCCGAGGACACCGGCGACACGGCCTAAAGCGCGCTAGAGGGGCCGTTATGGCCTCGTGGGCGCAGGCCCGCGGGGCCCGGCCGCAAGTCTGCCGGGTGGCGCATCTGGCGGACTCTGCGCGCGCGACGGCGTGTGCGTGGGGGTTGTAACGTCTCGCTCGCATCGGGTACCAGGGGACAAGTGGGCTCACTTCACCAACTCCAGCCGCCGGGGCGGCCGACGGGAGCGACGGACGCCCGGTCGGAGGCGAACGAGGCCGCGCTGGTCGAGCGGGCCCGCGGCGGGGACGTCGAGGCGTGGGGTCGGCTCTATCAGGAGCACTTCGACCGGGTCTTTCGCTACATCGCGTACCTGACCGGGGACACCCAGGCGGCCGAGGACTTGGTGCAGGAGACCTTCGCGCGGGCCTTCGTCAGCCTGTTGGCCTTCGAGGGCCGGGCCCCGCTGATCGGCTGGCTGCGCGGCATCGCCGTCAACATCGTGCGCAAGCACTGGCGCTCGCGCTCGCGTGGGGACCGCGCGATGGACCGACTCGAGCAGATGAGCCGCGACGACGTGACCGGGCCCGACGCGGACCCCGAGGGCGGGCACCTTCGTCAGCGCCGCGCCGAGGTGCTGCTCGCGGTGCTCGAGTCGCTGCCGCCGCCGCTGCGCGAGGCCTTCGTGCTGTGCGATCTTCAGGACATGCCGGCGGCGGAGGCCGCGGCCGAGCTCGGCGTGTCGCAAGGCAACCTGCGGGTGCGCGCGACCCGGGCCCGGGCCCGGATCCGGGGCGAGCTTACGCGCCTCGGCTGGCTCCCCGCCGGGGCCGCGATCGAGGGTAAGGAGCGCGACCATGACGACCCGTGAGCCCGACGACGCGAACCGGCGAGACCTCGCGCCAGCGACCCGCGATGCCGCGGCGCTGCTCGACGAGCGCATCGCCGCGGCCCGGCCCGTACCTGACTTTGCGGCCATGTTGGCGCGGGCCCGCGAGCTCGACCCCGATGTGGTGTCGGAGGCGGCGCTCGCCCGCGTCGCGGCACTGCCGCCCGTGATCCCGCTCGCGCGCGCCGAGCGGGCCGCTCCGCGCGACGACGCGGCGGCGCTCGCACCGTTCACCATGGCCCTGCGCGCCGAGCTCGACGCGAAGATCGCCGAGCGGCGCATGGCCAGCATTCCGCCGCCGCCGCTGCCCCGGCGCGGACGAAGGTTCGGCCTCGTCGTCGGCCTCGTCGTCGCCGCCGCCGCTGCGCTGGTCCTCGTGTTCGTCCGACCGACCGAGCTCGGTCGCCGCGCGGTGGACACCGGCGTCGAGGCCAACGCCGCGGGCGCGGGGGCCCCGGGCGGCGCGGCGCGCCGCGTCGATGGAGCGCCCGAGCGACATGTCCTCGAGGCCAGCGAGGGGGTAGCGACGACGGAGCAACCTGTCCTCCCGGACAGCCCGTCACTCGCCGCGGCGGACGAGCCCTCGCCCGGCGCCGCGACCCGCGAGGGCCCCGCGCGGGACGAGGGCGCGAGCGCGCGACCGCGCGCCCGGACCCGACCCGCGGAGCCCCGCCCCGAGCCCTCGCTCGAGGACGAGGCGCAGGCGCTGTGGGAGCGCGGCGAGCTCGCGGCGGCCGAGCAGAAGCTGCGCGAGATCGTGGCGATCGCCGGACGCGGCGGCCGCTCCGAGCTCGCCTACGGCGACCTGTTCGCGCTCGTGCGGCAGCTGCGGGGCGCCGACGGCCAGGTCGCCGTGTGGCGCGAGTACCTGGAGCGCTTCCCCGCCGGTCGCTTCGCCGACGACGCGCGGGCCGGCCTGTGCCTGCGCGCCACCGATGACGCGCGCGGCTCGTGCTGGCGCGACTACCTCGAGCGCCACCCGCGGGGCATCCACCAGGAGCAGGCCGAGGCCGCGCTCGCCAGCGAGGCCGCGCCATGAGGCGCCTGCGCGCGCTGGCGCTGTGCCTGTCCGCGTGGCTGTCCGCGTGCAGCGTCGCCGAATACACGATCGGTGGCGCCGCGGATTCGGCGGGGTCCTGCCCGGAGGGACAGGTCGTCTGTGGCGACGGCTGCGCCCCGCAGGGCGAGTGCGACGACTGTCCGGAGGGACAGGTCCGCTGCGACGGCGCCTGCGTGGCCGCCGGCGCGTGCGATGACCCTGGAGCCTGTCCGGAGGGACAGGTCGTCTGCGGCGACGGCTGCGCCGCAGCCGACACCTGCGCTTGCAACGATGCCTGCGACTCCGACCTGGAGGCCTGCGACGGCGGTGTGTGTGTCTGCCGACCGGGGCTGACCCGCTGCGGCAGCGCCTGCGTCGATATCCGCGCCGACGCGGCCCACTGCGACGGCTGCGGCAGCCCCTGCGCCGGCGCGGAGGTGTGTCAGGACGGCGCCTGCATCGCCGCCTGTGACGCCCCGAAGCAGGCCTGCGGCGGCGGCTGCGTCGACCTGGCGAGCGATTCGCTGCACTGTGGAGATTGCGGCGATCTGTGCCGCGCGGACGAGCTGTGCCTGTCCGGAGACTGCGAGCCCTACAGCGTGATCGACGGCTGCGACAGCTGCCCCTGCGTCGAGGCCTGCGAGTCCGAGGACAGCGACGGAGAGGACCTGCAATGCTGTGACTCGCCGTTCCTCGGCGGGCCGGTGTGCGTCGATGCCGACTGTCCCTGAGGCCATGTAGCGATCCCGATGCCTCGCTCCTTCATCCTGGCGTGCGCCGCCGCCGTCACGGCCCTCACGTGGTCGCCCGCGGCGCGGGCCGCTGCGCCCGCGCCGGCCGGCGCGCCCGCGCAGGCGCAGGCGCAGGCGCAGGCGCAGGCGCAGGCGCAGGCGCAGGCGCAGGAGTTTCGCGCGGCGCGGGTCGAGATCGTCGGCTTTCATGAGGCCGCCGTGCTCGCGGCGCTGCGCCTTCGACTGCCCCGCCTGCCGATCGAGCGCCACGGCGGGCCGACCCCGACCGAAGCTCCATATGTATATATTGAGATCTCCCGCGCCGCCGACACCACCGGCAACCTGCGGGCGATCACCTCCGACGGTCGCGCCTACGAGCGCAGCTTCACCATCGAGATCGGGCAGGAGGTCCGCGTCGCGGCCAGCACCGCGGCCAGCCTGCTGTTCTCGATCGAGGAGGGCGTGCTCGCCCCCGATCGCAAGGACGTGGCGATCCCCGAGGCGCCGGCGACGATCGAGGAGCCTCCGGTGATCGAGGAGCCTCCGGTGATCGAGGAGCCGACTCCGGTGATCGAGGCGCCGGTGACGATCGAGGAGCTGCCCGCGCCCATCCAGGCCGCAAAGCCCATGCCCGCGCCCGCTTCATCCGCGAGCGGCTGGGAGCTGATCGCCGGGTCGCACGGGGCGGCGCTGCTCGGCCTCGGGACCCGCTATGGCGGCGCGCTCGCGGGGGCAGGCGGCGGTCTGGCGCTCGAGCTCCGCAGCCCGCGTGGAGTGGCGGCGGCGCTCGAGCTGCGCGGCGTAGGCCGGACCGACGCCGGGCTCGGGGTCGGCCGCCTTCGCGTCGCCGTGGCCGGCGGCTACACGCTGCGGCGGGGTCGCTTCGAGCTGCCGATGCTGCTCGGGCTGGCGGTCGAGCCGTGGTGGACGACCCGCGCGGGCAGCTCGGCGCCGATCTTCAGCGGCCCGGCAGAGGCGGCCCGGCGCCCATTGCTCGGCGGATATCTGCGCATCACGCCGGCCGCGCGGCTCGCCCTGAAGCGGGGTCGCCTGGTCGGTCTGCGCATCGGACCGCGCCTCGAGCTCGGCGGGGCCTTCGTGATCGACGACGGCGCCCGCATCGTCGGCCTCGCCGATAATTCGGGGACCCAGCGCTTTCGCCTCGGCGGCCTCGAGCTCTCGCTCGGCCTGGAGCTCGCCCTGCAGTTCGCCGCGCCGTGACCGCTCGCCGACCTCGTAACAAACTCCCGAGCGCGTGGGATCGAGGCCGAGCTCAGGGGCGGTCGGTGTGCTCGCGTCGCCAGGTCGCGAGCGCTGCGAGGCGCGCTGCATAGCCGGGGCCGGCGCCGCGATAGAAGTCCTCGGCCGCGGCCAACAGCGGCAGCACGCGGGCCCGCGTGGCGGCAGGGTCGACCGCGTCGGGGAGCGCGGCCTGGGCCCACAGCGCCTCGGCGAGCGTGGTCTTCGCGCGGGCGAGGCCGCTGCGGGGGAAGCTGAGCATGTCGCGGGTGCTGGCGATCTCGAGCGCGGAGATCGCTCGCTCGAGGCGCGGGATGGCCTCGGCTTGGCGATGCAGCGCGATGAGGGCCCGCCCGGTGGCGATCTGCAGGTCGGCGAAGACCGGCGCGATCCACCACTGCTCGGCCATGGGCGCCCAGATCGCCTCGGCCTGGCCGAGCGCGACGAGGGCGGCCTCGGGGTCGCCGCGCAGCAGCGCCTGGTAGCCGTCGGCGAGCGCGAGCTCGGCGTTCATCGGCGCCCTGTCGACCTCGAGCACGGGGGTGTCGAGGCAGGCGCGCACCGATGCCATCGCCTGCGCGGCGGCTTCGCTGCGATCGAGCTCGTCCTCGACGTGGCCGAGCTTGTTGTAGCAGCGCACGCAGGTGTCGTAGTGGTCGGCGCGGCGCGCCAGCTCGGTGGGGCACAGCGCGGTGAGCTGGGCCTCGGCGAGCGCCGGGTCGTGCGTGAACTCGGCGCGGGCGTAGCGGAGCGCGACCGTCTCGCTGTGATCCGGGCCGAGCTTGCTCTCGAGGATCTGCACGGCCTCGTCGAGGAGCCGCGCCCGCTCCACGGGGTCCGCGGTCACGCCCGCCGTGCTGGCCAGATAACCACGGGCGTGGTCGATCGGGTCGCGGGCGGGGTCCTCCGCCGACAGCCGCAGCGCGACCTGGAAGCGCTCGCGCGCCGCAGCCTGATCGCCGTGGAACAGCAGCAGCAAGCCGATGTTGTTGGCGAGCAGCGCCTGCACGTCGCGGCGACGGCCGAGCCGCTTGACCCAGGCTTCGGCCAGGGGGCGCTCGGCCAGCGCCGCGTCGAGGCGCCCGAAGATGACGCCGTCGATGTAGAGCTGGCGCGCCTTCGCCTCGGCCGCGACAGCGTCGTGGCGCGCGGCCGTGGCGACGACGTGGGCCTGGCCGAGGGCGAGGTTGGCGTCGGCCCACTGGCCAGCGCTCATCGCCACGCGGCCCGCGAGCAGCTGGGCCTCGGCGATCAGGGGCGGGTAGTCGAGGTGCTCGGCCTCGGCGCGCACGGCGACGGCGGCGGTGATCGCGTCGCGCTCGCGGCCGGCGGTGGCGAGCACCTGGGCCCGCGCGAGGCGCTGACGCAGGCCCACGACGGCGGCGGCCACCGCGGGATGCTCGGGCGGCGCGATCTCGGCGGTCAGGGCCGCGAGGTCCTCGCAGTGGGCCAGCGGCGGCAGCTTGGCGACGACGAGGCCGGCGCGTCGCAGGGTCGCCGCGTCGCCGCCGGCGATCACGTCGACGGCCTCCGCGAGCGCGGCGCGGCGGTCCTCGAGGCAGCGCGTGCGGGCGTCGAAGACGGTCACCGAATGCTCGCCGCGGTGGTGCGCGAGGCAGGCCTCGGTGTGCATCGCGGCCCACTGGTTGGCGTAGGTCGTGAGGCCGCCCAGGATCCGCGGCTCGCTGGCGGCGCGCTCGCTCGCCGGCAGCGCGCCGATGCGCTCGCGGACCCGCGTCATCGCGGCCTCGTCCCACACCTCGGCGATGCGCGCGGCGCCGCCGGTGCACACCTCGCCGACGAGGTTGGTCTGCAGCGCGAAGCCGAGGGCCGCCGCGCCGAGGCCGAGCGTGGCCGCGCCGAGCCAGCGTCGCCGGCTCGCCGCGGGGTCGCGCCCGAGCTCGGTCAGCAGCGCGTCGAAGCCCGGGAAGCGGTCCTCGGGGCGCGCAGCGAGGCCGCGGCGCACGACGGCGTCGAGCCACGCGGGCACGCCGCGCCCGGCCGGGGCCGGGACGACGGCGCCTTGCATCACGTTGTTGGCGAGCGCCACCAGGGTGTCGCCGGCGAAGGGTCGCGCGCCGTGGAGGGCCTCGAAGAGCGCGACGCAGAACGAGAAGATGTCGCTCGCCGGCCCCGCGACCTCGCCGCGGTGCTGCTCCGGCGACATGTAGACCGGCGTCCCCATGACCGCTCCGGTCGCGGTCAAGGTGTCGGCGAGCAGCTTGCGCTCGCCGGGGTTGTCGCTCGCGCTGCTCGCCTCGTCGTGCTCCTCGCGCGCGAGGCCGAAGTCGGCGACGCAGACCCGCCCGTCGGCCGCGAGCAGCACGTTGTCGGGCTTGAAGTCGCGATGCACGAGCCCGGCCGCGTGGGCCGCCGCGAGCCCGCGGCCGGCGTCGATGAACACGCGCACCACCTCGCGCCAGCCGCGGGGACGGGCGTCGAGCCACGCGCCCAGGGTCTGGCCGCGCACCAGCTCCATGGCGATGAACACCTGGTCGCCGACGACGCCGACGTCGTAGACCTGCACGACGTTGGGGTGCGACAGCCTGGCCATCGCCTGGGCCTCGCGCAGCAGGCGGGTCTGCGAGTCGAGGCGGGCGTGGTCGCTCTTGAGCAGCTTGAGGGCGACGCGGCGGTCGAGCTCGGGGTCGTAGGCCTCGGCGACCACGCCCATGCCGCCGGCGCCGAGGGTGCGGATGACGAGGAAGCGACCGACCCGCGGCGGCACCGCGACGGGGCCGACGTGGGCCTTGCCGCTGTGCAGCGTGGCGTCGGTGACGATCGAGTGCTGGCCGCTGGCAGCGGTCTCCTGCAGGGCGAGCCGCGGGGGCTCGCCGGAGAGGGCGGTGCGCTCACCGGCGAGGACGGTGCGCTCACCGGCGAGGGCGGTGCGCTCACCGGCGAGGGCGGTGCGCTCGACGACGAGGATGGTGGGATCGTCGTTCATGGGCGCCTACTAGGGGAGCATCGTCCGCCACAGCGTGCCGTCGATGAAGTCTTCGCCCTCGCAGATCGGGATCGAACAGCGCGCGAGCACATCCCCGATGCCGGCGTAGCGCGGCTCGCTGATGCACTGCGCGCCCTGGAGCCCCCACTTGGCCTCGAGCCTGGTCTCCATGAAGGGCGGGAGCACGGTGTCGTCGTCGTTGCGCCACGCGACGGCCGTCCCCGAGGTGGTGAAGCTGTGACCGTCGCCGCAGTAGCTGGCGGTGATCATGTGCAGGGTGGCGGCGCGCTCCTCCTCGGAGGCCTCGCGGTTGCCGTGCGGCCCGTAGTCCATCAGCTTCATCTTGGCGGCCGCCTCGCCGACGCAGGCCAGCGTCACGGAGCCGGGGCGCGTCACGACCGGGTTGACGGCCGGCTCGTAGGTCTCGCCGAGGATCAGCGTGAACCACTGGTTGTCCGGGTTGGTGTCCGGACACAGATCTTGCACCGCGCCATGGCTGTCGACGTACTGCGCCTTGTAGGCGGTGATCGGCTTGCCGCCCTTGGACCACGACGGGATGTCCGGGTCATAGGCGGTGATCTCGAGCTCCACGAACAGCCCGTTGGTCGCCTTCTCATCGTCGTTCGGCAGCTCGAGCCAGAGCTTCGCGCCGATCATGTCCACGTTCTCGAGGATCACGGAGCCCAGGTCGTCCTCGCCGAGGCCGATGCCGAGGAACCTCTCGGTCGTCGGATCCACGCCGAGCTGGAAGCTCGGGATGTTCATGGTCTTGGCGTTCCGAAGCTTGACGCCGGCGGTGTTCACCCCGTTGGTGTTGATCAGGTCGAAGTTGATGTCCGCGAGCGCCGCGCCGTTGATGTTAGGCGAGTTGCCGTAGACGCTGCACCAGCTGCAGGCGAAGCCGCCGCCGGGACGAAACTCCACCGCAGCCTCCAGGTCCTCATCGGGTGCGTCGCAGCCGGGTGCTCCGGTCAGGGTCAGCAGCGCGGTGAAGATGGTCAGGAACGGGACTCGTCGGGTGGCTTGCATCTCAGTGTCTCCTCGGTAGTGCTCTGCTGTGCAGATCATGGACCTGCCCGGAAATCCTAGCGAGATCAACGTTCATCGGATCCAGGCGCGGCGGCGCGACTGCGCGCGGGTCGCCGTCGGGGTCGCCGTGCCCCCAACGTCGGGGTCACGCGCGACGCCGACCCAGCGCGGGGCGGGGCACCTGTCCCGGGACAATCGTCCCGGGACAGCCGCCGTGGCCGCCTGGTCGCGAGACGCAGTATCATCGCCTCGGTGTCCGGTTTTAGCCCTCAGACCGAGTCCTGCGAGGCCCACTCGGCGGCGCGTGAGCGGGCCTGGACCTGTCGGTTGACGGTCGTGCATCCGCCGGAGCTCGTGGGCGTGATCGACCTCGAGGGCCTGGCGATCGTGCTCGGTCGCCAGGCCGCGGGGCCAGGCGAGCGGGAGCTGGCGCATCGCACGGTCTCACGCCGCCACCTCGAGATCCTGTGGGATCCAGCGCACGGCCGGCACCACGCCCGCGACCTCGGCTCGCGCAACGGGACCTGGCTCTCGGGACAGGCGCTCGCCGCGATCCCGCGCGTGCTCGACGACAACGCGGTGCTGCGGCTCGGCGACGTCGTCGCCGTCTATGAGCGGCAGCGCGGCGCCGTCGTCGACGCGCCCGCCGTCGACCGTGAGGCCGTCTTCGGCGACGCGCTGGCGATGGTCGCCCTGCGCGTCGCCCTGGTCCGCGCCGCGTCCGACCCGGCGCCCGTGCTGCTGATCGGCGAGAGCGGGGCGGGCAAGGAGCGCGTCGCCGCGGAGCTGCATCGCCTCGGCCGGCACGGCGCCTTCATCGCGCTCAACTGCGCCGCGCTCAGCCCCCAGCTGGTCGAGAGCCAGCTGTTCGGCCACCAGCGCGGCTCCTTCACCGGGGCCGCGCAGAGCCAGCTCGGCCTGTTTCGCGCCGCCGAGGGCGGCTCGCTGTTCCTCGACGAGATCGGCGAGCTGCCGCTCGACCTCCAGCCCAAGTTGCTGCGGGCGATCGAGCAGGGCGAGCTGCTCCCGGTCGGCGCGACCCGCCCGCTCAACGTCGACGTGCGGGTGATCGCCGCGACCAACCGCGAGCTGCACAGCGAGGTCGAGGCCGGCCGCTTTCGGCGCGACCTCTACGCCCGCCTCGCGCTGTGGGAGCTGACCGTGCCGCCGCTGTCGCGCCGCCGCGTCGACATCCTCCGGTGGCTGCGTCGCCTCGGCCAGGCCTGGGCCGCCGAGCGGCGACGGTCCGCGCCGCAGCTCGAGTTCACGGCGGTGGCCGCCGAGCAGCTGGTGCGCCACCGCTGGCCCGAGAACCTGCGCGGGCTGGTGCGCCTGCTGCACGAGCTGGCGCAGTACAGCGGCCAGGGCCCGATCGGGCCGTCGCAATTGCCGGCGTGGCTCGGCCTCGGCGCGGCTGCGCCCGCGAGCGGGAGCGCCGACATACCGATGGTCCACGACGAGGCCCTGCGCCCGCGTCCGAGCCGCGACGAGCTGGTGGGCGTGCTCGCGCGCCACGGCTGGAACATCAACGCCGCGGCGCGCCACTATCAGCGCGACCGCAAGCAGATCAACCGCTGGATCGCGATGTACGCGATCGCGGAGCCCGAGCCGTGAGGGCCTCGGGACTCGGTGTTATTGCGGCGGGGTGTAGATCGGCTCGACGTCTGCCCCGCCGGGGAAGGCATAGGAGCCGGCCGGCGCGTAGCCATAGGCGATCACGCCGAAGGGCGTGGTGCCCTTGAGGACGTGCACGCCCGCGTCGACCGGGCAGCGCCGCGACTCGTAGTCGGCGCCGTCGACGGTGCCGGCGGGGGTGATCACGCAATCCGCCGGCGCGACGCCGTCGAGGGTGATCACATTGGCCGGCTCGGTGGCGAGGACGACGTAGTTCGTCTGCCAGCCCCAGACGCCGTCGTCGGTGGGCGTGAGGATCCGATACTGGTCGCGGTGCTGGGCGATCGGGGGGAAGACCGTCAGCGCGGGGTCGCCGGTGTAGGGGCCGTCGACGTACTCCTGGCTGATCAGGAGCTGGGCGATCATGAAGGGCTTGGTCCCGGTGGCGACGAAGTCCGCGTCGGCCCAGGTCGTGCGCACCTCGCCGGGCTTGAGCAGGAACTTGTCGTGGGGCGGCGGCAGGTTGGTGGTGATCGCCGCGTCCTCGGCGGCGCCGACGAAGCGGATCACGTCGGGCTCGTGGTAGCTGCCGGTCGAGCGGATCGGGCTCCGCGTGATCACGTACTTCGCCCCGATCGACTCGACCGGGAACAGCTGCTCCTCGAGGTGGTCGAGGCAGCAGGTGTTGTCGTCGACCCAGTCCGGATAGGTGGGGATCTCGAGCACGCCGCCGGGCGCGGCCGTCGACTCGACCCCGGAGAAGACCGCCACGGGCTTGTCCGACGTGATCGACGTGCCGCTGAGGTCGGCGATGGTCTTGACGTTGTCCTGGAAGGTGCCGTCGTCGGTCTCGAGGTTGAGCACGTCGAAGGGCCCGAGCTTGACGACGATCAGGTCACCCGGCTTGGTGGCCGCGATCGGCGGGTTGCCCTTGATGCGCCACCGCGGGATCACCGTCACCGTCGTGTCCGGGGCGGTGCCGACGATCGTCACCGCCGAGCGGTCGATGATGTCGAGGAGCTTGACCGGGTGCCCCGCCGGCCAGCCCACGACCCGGTAGTACTTCCCGAGCGCCGGCGTCGGCAGGAGCAGCGACGCGTCGTTCGAGAAGGCGTTCTTGAACACGTTGAACTGGTAGACGACGATCGGCGCCGACGAGGTGATCCTGAACGCCCTCGACGACAGGCAGGTCCCGGGGGCGTTGTAGTCGTTCGGCTTCGCCCCGCAGTCGAGCTCGCGGGTGGGCAGCTCGACGGGCACGACCTCGTCCTGACCGACGGACAGCTGCTTGACCAGCATGAGGTCGAGCGGCTGGCCCGGCGGCGCGAGGTTGATCTCGATCGAGACCTCGGTCGTGCCGAACCCCGCCGACGAGATCGCTACCCCCCAGGGCGCGCTCGCGGGGTCGTTGAACGCGTCTTGCTGGTCCATGTCGACCGCCCAAAACTCGCAGCCGAAGTTGGAGGGCTTGTTGGCCGCGTCGTCGCAGGTGACGACCTCGCCCACGGTGTCGTTGCCGGTGTCGATGCCGACGTCGAGGACCGGGCTGGTGGGGTCGCTCTCGCTCGCGGTCGCGCCGGTGCCGGGGTCGCTGGTGCCCGTGGTCCCGCCGCTCGCGGTCCCGGAGCCCTCCGTGGGGACCGTGTCGGTGGCGCTCGCGCTCATGGCGGTGGTCTCGGTCCCCATCGTCATCGGGGTCGTCACGGTCGTCGGGGTCGCCTCGCTGGCGCTCGCGGAGCTCGCGGAGTTCGCGGGGTCACCGGTCCCGCAGGCGGAGGCGCCGGCGAGGAGGAGGAGCGAGGGGATGATGGCAGGGCGAGTGGTGGTCATCGGCATGCATCCGGACGGATGCGCGTTTATACCCGAGAACCACGGCGAGCGACCAGGGACGGTCGGATCCTCGCGGTGTCTTCGCGGGCGGCCGAGCGCGGCGGCTGAGCAGGTGCTGCCGCCGCTGCGCGCCCCGATCTATCTGTGGCTCGGCACCCTCGGGCACACCTACGTCCGGGTCGGGGACTTCGACGTCAAGGCGCTCCACCTGCCGCTGTATCCGGACCTGGTCGAGCCGAGCGTCAACTTCAGCAGCGAGCACGCGTCGCTGCAGCGACCGCTGAGCGCCGCGCTCGTCGGCCTCGTGGTCACGATCGACGACTACCTGGTGGAGATCGTCGACGTCGAGGTCGGCGCCGCCGGCCCGGAGGGGCTCGGGCCCCCGGCCCGCGTGCAGCTGCGGGCGACGCTTCGAATCTGACCCAAAAGACAGGCGTTGAGAGCGAACATGGCGGCGGAGATCGAGCGGGTTACGCGACCATCGACGCGGCCGCATGGGCGCGATCGCTCGAGCCCGAGGAGCAGCCCGCCGGCCCCCGACGGCGCGTCCGACAGGGTATCCTGGCCCGACGTGCCGCGGATGGTGACTGTGGTTTTGACGGTCGTCGCCGCGGCGTGTCAGGCCGGAGCGCGCGCCCAGCCGCCAGCGTCGGCGGCACGCGACTCGCCGCTCGCGCCCCGCATGGCGACGCACGGCGATCGCCGCGGCGCGACGTCGGCGACGATGCCCGGGCCCGCGACGGTGGGCGCTCGCCTGGACGCGCCGACGCGCAATCGCGAGTGCGAGGCCTGCCACGTCGAGATCGCCGCGGAGTGGCGGGGGTCGCTGCATCAGCGGTCCTACGTCGACCCCGAATTCGCGCGCGCACTCGAGCGCGAGCCCCAACCGTTTTGTCGCGGCTGCCACGCGCCCGAGGCCGACCCGCGAGCGCCGGCGCCGGCGCCACTCGCGGCGCTCGGCGTCGCCTGCGTCACCTGCCACGCGCCCGCGGGGCTCTCCGCGGACGCGGTCCTGGCTGTCCTCGGGGACAGCCACGCTGCGCCGCACGCGGTCCTGGCTGGCCCCGGGGACAGCCACGCTGCGCCGCACGCGGTGGTCGCCAGCGCGGCGTTCGCCGGCGCCCCGGCGTGCGCGGCGTGCCATGAGTTCGAGTTCCCCGGCCGCGCCGCGCCGATGCAGATGACGGTGCGTGAGCACGCCGCGTCCCGCTTCGCCGCGACGAGCTGCGCCGACTGTCACATGCCGTGGACCGGCGACGGCGCGAGCCGCCACCGCAGCCACGTGTTCGCGGCCTCGCGCGACCCGGCGCTGCTGCAGCGCTCGCTGCGGGTCGAGGCGACGCGCGGGCCAGGCGTCGTGGCGCTGCGGCTGGTGCCGGCGGCGGTCGGCCACGCGGTGCCGACCGGCGACCTGTTTCGTCGCCTGCTCGTGGAGGCCGAGGCGACGGGCGCGGCGGGGGCCGTGGTCGGCCGCGACGCCCGCACGCTGGAGCGCCGCTTTGAACGCCGACGCGAGTCGAGCCTGCGTACGGTGCAGGTCGAGGTCGCGGACGACCGCCCCGGCGCGCCCGGCAGCCGCGAGGCGGACGGCGCGGCGGTGGTCCTGCTCGAGCTCGGGGCCGAGGCCGACGTCTACCCGGTCCGCTGGCGCGTGGTGCACCAGCGGGTCGAATTTCACAGGTCCGAGGATGTCGTGATCGCCGGCGAGCTCGAGCTCGCCGTCGGGGACCTGCCGCCCCTACGCGAGGAGCCGTGAGATGCGTCGCGCTGAAATTGTCCTGTCATTCATATTCGTGGGCGCATGTACCGGCGTCGCCGACGCTCCGGACCCGCGGGTGCCCGTGGACGCGCCCGCACCTCAAGCTCAGGCGGCCGCGCCCACGCCCGCCGCGGCCGAGCCCGCCGCCGTCGCGGCGGTCGTGCCAGCGGCGACGCCCGCGACCCCACCGCGCCTCGCCGTCGCGTTCGAGGGCCGCTGCAACGACCTCGGCACGTCGGTCATCGACGATCAGGTGCTGGTCCACCACGTGTCTCGCAGAGATCGGGTCGGTGACTACGATCTGCACCTCACGCTGGTCCGCCTCGACGCGCAGGGCTCGCCCGCCGAGACGCTGCCCGAGCCGCCGCCATACACGGCCCGGGACAACGTCAGCCTCTCGGGCGTGGACAGGCTGTACGGGCGCTGGCCCGATCAGCTGTACGCGGCCATCTCGGTCGGCACACGCGGCGACTGGGACACCGGCTTCATCCGCTTCGACGGCAAGGTCTGGTCGGGCGTCCACCCCTTCGGCCCCGACGACCGCGTGACCGGCGTGGTCCCGTGGCACCAGCGCTCGATCGTGGCGGTCGCGTGCGGGGGCGAGTGCAACACGATGAAGCTGCCGGTGATCCGCGGCGCGCCGAAGGGCCCGAGCGTCGACAAGCTGCGCGCGGCGCTCGCGGGCTGCGAGGAGCACACGCTGGTCGAGGTCGCAGCGATCGAGTCCGGCGACCTCGTGGCGGTGGGCCGCTGCGACGGCTCCGGCGACGCGGGTCTGGTCGCCGCGCGCTGGAAGCCCGACGACCTCGTCGGCGAGGTCAAGCGCCTGGCCGCGCCTGGCTTCGAGCTCACGCGGACCCGCATCGCCCACGACGGTCGCCAGGACTTCTGGATCGCCGTCGCTGGCGGCGCGCGCGAGGTGCTGGTCCACAGCGCGCCGGGCCGCTGGGACGAGGTCGAGGGCCCGCCGGGCAAGGGCTTCGCCGACCTCGCGGTCGACCCCCGCGGTGCCGCGTGGTTCCTCCGACCGGACGGGCTGTGGCGGCGCGACGGCGAGAAGTGGGTCGCCGAGGCGGTCGGGATCAAGTCGATGTTCGACCTCCTCGGCGTCGAGCAGGACACGCCGTGGGTGCGCGGCGACGCTGTCGCGCGCAGAGCCGGCGGCGGCGCGTGGCAACGCGTCGAGGTGCCGCCCTCGCTGTTCTTCCCGGACCGCCGCCTCGAGGTCACGGACGCCGAGGTCGACCGCGCCGGCGACATCTGGCTCGACGCGCAGTTCACGGTGATCCGCAAGGACAAGGTCGCCGTCGGCCGCTACTACCGTTCGGTGGTGACGTCGCGGCCGGTGGTGCGGCCGCTGCGCTGCGGTGAGGTCCTGTTGGACCCGCTGCCAGCCGCGTTCGCCCCGTGGCCGCCCGGCTTCGACGCGAGCTGCCAGCGCCCGCTGGTGCTGCTCCAGGGCCAGGACAAGTGGAAGCCCGGGAACACCTACCCGGCCTACGGCAAGGCGCTGCGTCACGCGAGCGACGTCGGGGCGCCCCGCTTCGTCGAGCTCGAGATCGGCGGGAAGCTCATGCTCGGGGCGATCGTCGACGGCGAGGCGTCCGCGAAGGCGCTGATCACCCGGGCGCGCAAGGCCCAGCGCTGGCAGTTCCCGGAGACGGTGTGCGGCGACCCAGCCGCGCTGGTGCGCGCCGACGTCAAGATCGTGCGTGAGCTCGCGGCCGACCTCGCCGCCGGCAAATTGTCCGAGACGCCGCTCGCCGCGGGCCAATGAACCGCGCGTGCTATCGGCCCGCGGGCGGCTGCCACAGCTCGACGCGGTTGCCCTCCGGGTCCATGCACCACCCGAACTTGCCGAACTCCGACTCGTCGGTCTTCGCGTCGACCTCGACGCCAGCGGCGCGCAGCTGCTCGAGCATCGCCGCGAGGTCGGCGACCCTGTAGTTGATCATGAATGGCGCGGTGCTCGGGGCGAAGTAGGTCGTCTCCGCCGCGAACGGGCTCCACACCGTCGAGCCGGGGCTCTCCCAGCGAAACACCGAGCCGGTCGCCCAGCCGAGCGTGACGCCGAGGTGGCGCTCGTACCAGGCGCCGAGCGCCGCCGGGTCGCGCGCCTTGAAGAAAATTCCGCCGATGCCAGTGACACGTTCCATGGGGGCTCCAGCGCGTACAGTGGCGCGAACTCGTGCCGCCGCGCAAGGACCAGGGTGACACCGCGGCGCGATGGGCCGCCATGCTACCATCGCGGGCGTGAAGCGCTCGATCGTTGCCTTCATCGTGGCGCTCGTGCTCGGGCTGCTCAGCATGGGCGCGCTCGGGATGTTGCTTTACTACGCGGTATCGCCGGTGCTGCGCTTGCGCTTCCTGGGCGAGGACGCGTGGCACGGCGACTGGGTGTGGCCGGCGGCGATCAGCAGCGGGATGATCTGGGCGTTCGGGTTCCTCGCGGCCGGCGCGGTGAACAAGCGCCTCGCTACCGGCGACACGCGGCCGATCGTGCGCCGGGTCGTCTATGCTTCGATACTGTGGATCTGGGCTCTGGGGATCTGGGCCGTGATCTTGAGCGCCAACCTCGGCTGAGGGTCATGTCCGATGCCGCCATCGGCACGACCAGGCCAAACAACGAAGAGATCGTGGGGCGCGCCAGCGGTTGCGGCGCCGCGGCGCTCGCCGACATCTGCGCGTGCTGCGCAGTCTCATCCATGAGCCCGGCCCACGCCGGGTCGGGCGAGAGCTCCGGCGATGTGCTCAGCGGGTTTGGCACGGGTGCTATACGACCTCCCATGTCGCAAGACACCCTCACCAGGGCACTGCTGCGCGTCAGCCTGGTGCTGGTGTTGGGGCTGCTGGCGTGGTGGCTGGTCGAGGTCCTGTTGCTGACCTTCGCGGGCGTGCTGATCGCGGTGCTGCTGCGTGCCCCGGCCGACTGGCTGAGCGCCCGGACGCGCATGTCGCCGAACCTGGCGATCGCGCTGGTGCTGGTGGTCCTGACGGCCGCGCTCGGCGGGGCGGTGTGGGCGATCGCGCCGGAGGTCGGGCGTCAGTTCGACGAGCTGCTCACCGCGATGCCGGGGGCCGTGCGCGAACTGTCGGCCTCGCTCGAGCAGTACGGCTGGGGCCGCTGGCTCGTCGCCCGCGGGCAGAGCACCGGTGAGATGCTGGCCCAGCCGGAGGCGCTGCAGGGCGCCGGCCGGGCCCTGTCGACCACCTTCGGCGCGCTGACCAGCGTGTTCGTGGTCGCGGTCATCGGGCTGTGGGTCACGCTGCAGCCGCGCGTGTACATCGACAACGGCGCGCGGCTGTTCCCGTTGGTCGTGCGACCGCGCGTGCTCGCGCTCGCCGGCGAGTGTGGGCACGCGCTGCGACGCTGGTTGCTCGGGTGCCTGGTGTCGATGCTGCTGGTCACCGCGGCGACCTGGGTCGGGCTGTGGTTGCTCGGCGTGCCGCTCGCGCTGGTGCTCGCGCTGTTCGCCGGGAGCATGGTGTTCATCCCCAACTTCGGGCCGGCGCTCTCGGCGATCCCGGCGCTGCTGCTGGCGCTGACGCAGGGACCCACGGCGGTGCTGTGGGTCGCGGCGCTCTATGTCGGGGTTCAGATCGTCGACAACACGATCGCCACGCCGCTGATCCAGCGTCAGGCGGTCTCACTGCCGCCCGCGCTGACGATGGTCGCGCAGGCCGCGATGGGCGTGCTCGCCGGCGGGCTCGGGGTGATCATCGCGGTGCCGGTGACGGCCCTCGCGCTGATCCTCGTGCGGCGACTGCATGTCGATCCGCTCGAGGATCCCGACGCGCCATTCGCCGCGCGCTCGGGTCCATGAAGTGCGGAGGAGATCTCCCCGGGCATGCAATACGCTCCAGAGCTCGACGCCGAGCATCACGCTCCAGAGCTCGACATCCGCAGTCGGACCGCGCCTCCCGGGCCCAACACGCGCCACACATTCGTGGACCACGGCCCATCGGGGACTCGGTGCACCGGAAGACTCCCGCCCGAGACTTCCTGACCGCGCCCCGTCCTCGCCCGCGGCGCACGAGCGAGCCCACCTCGCTCGATCCTATGCATGTCGGGACCGCGGCCCACGGGCCACTGAACGTTGTTTGCGGCCGATTTTCTCGCCTGCGGGCCACCTGCGACACCTCGATCCCCGATACTGGCTGGATGCCCACTGTCCGACTGAACCTTGTTACTGCCGCCGCCGGTCTCTCCCTGAGCCTTTCGCTCCTCGGTGGTTGCGCCGGCGACTCTGCCACCACCACGGAGACAGCCGCCTCCACCAGCGAGGACATCACCACCACTGGCGCGAGCACCGGCGTCCCCACCACCGGCGACCCCACCACGGGTGAGCCCGAGACCTCCGCCGCTCCCCTCACCACCACGACCGACACCACCGGCACCACCGAGCCACCGATCGAGTGCGGCAACGGCGTCGTCGAGGGCGACGAGGCCTGCGACGACGGCAATGACGACGAGACCGACGCCTGCCTCGCCAGCTGCGTCGTCGCCACGTGCGGCGATAGCTTCGTCCAGGTCGACGTCGAGGAGTGCGACGACGGAAACGCCGACAACACCGACGAGTGCACCGATACCTGCGCCGCCGCCAAGTGCGGCGACGGCTTCCCACAGCCCGCCGAGGAGTGTGACGACGGCAACGACGACGACAGCGACGATTGCGTCGCCGGCTGCCTCGTCGCCGACTGCGGCGACGGTTTCCTCCACGAGGGCATCGAGACCTGCGACGACGGCAACGACGACGACCTCGACGAATGCTCCAACACCTGCGCCCCCGCCTCCTGCGGCGACAAGCTGATCCAGATGGGCGAGGGCGAGACCTGCGACGACGGCAACCTGGAGAACACCGACGCCTGCACCGACGCCTGCCAGGCCGCCAAGTGCGGCGACGGCTTCGTTCAGGAGGGCGTCGAGGACTGCGACGACACCGTCGAGTCCGCCATCTGCAACAACGACTGCAGCACCGCCGCGTGCGGCGACAGCAAGGTCAACATGGCCGCCGGCGAGGCCTGCGACGACGGCAACATGAACAACACCGACGCCTGCACCACCCTGTGCAAGGCCCCCTTCTGCGGCGACAAGTTCGTCCAGGCCGGCGAGCAGTGCGACGACGGGAACGACGTCGACGAGGACGGCTGCTCCAAGTGCCAGCAGGTGCTGTCCATCGTCGTCGAGGGCCACGCCAACGTGCTCGTCGCCTGCGTCGCCGGCGACTATAAGTGCCAGGCCCAACAGCTGTGCAACAAGATCACGAACTCCGAGTGCCTGTTCCAGGACTATGAGTGCGCGACCGGCGCCCTCGGCTCCTACTACCCGCCCGACGGCCAGAGCGGCGGCTCCGACTTCAACTTCGCCTACGCCTACGACTTCATGTTCGGCGACTATGGCAACATCTGCGCCTGTAACCTGAATCAGATGAACGTCTACGGGCTGGCCGACGACCATCAATACTGCGGCGTCGGCCACTGGGTCCGCCAGTAGTCCAGACCCACCGCTGACCGCGCCCGAGGTCGGTATCGGTCGTCGTGGGCGAGCCCCGGGGCGCGCTCAGGGGCGCGGGGCGAGGCCGAGGAGCTGGCGGGCCTCGCTCGGGCTGGCGACCTCGCGGCCGGCCTTGCGGGCGCAGGCGACGATCGCCTCGACGAGCTGGCCGTTGCTCGTGGCCTTGTCGCCGCTGGGCAGATAGAAGGTGTCCTCGAGGCCCGTGCGCAGGTCGCCGCCCTGGTCGGCCGCGGCCTGATGCAGCGGCCAGATCTCCTCGCGGCCGATGGCGGTGACCTCCCAGCGGCAGCCGGGTCTGATGTACTTGCGCAGGAATGTCAGCAGTTCGGGGTCGACGGGCATGCCGGAGGCGACGCCCATCACGAAGTTGTAATGGGGATTGTGGGCGAGGCCGACGTCGACGAAGAGGCCGACGGAGCGGACGATGCCGAGGTCGAAGCACTCGAACTCGGGCTCGGTGCCGTTGGCCTTCATCGCCGCGAGGAAGGCCTGGACCTTCGACACGGGGTTATCGAAGAGCATCGGCGGCCAGGCCCAGCTGCCGTCGGAGCGGGCCTTGAGATAGTTGAGGCTGCCGGCGTTGCAGGCGGCGATCTCCGGGCGGATGGCCTGCATGCAGGCGACGGGGCCGGAGATGTCGTCGCCGACGACGCCGGTGCTCATGTTGAACAGCAGGTCGGGGCACTCGGCCTTGATCGCGTCGCTGACGGCCTTGGCGACCGTGGGGTCCCAGGTGGGTAGATAACCGAGGCCGGGCTCCTGGTTGCGAAAGTGCACGTGCACGATCGACGCGCCGGCGTCGCGGGCCTGGCGGGCGGCGATCGCCAGCTCCTCCGGGGTGACGGGCACCGGGTGCTGCTTGGGGTTGGTGAGCACGCCGGTGAGGGCGCAGGTGACGATCGCCTTATCGGTGGAGGAGCTCATATGCGCTTCGATTCTCAGGCGCTCGCGGCCGCCTTGGCGCCGCCGGCGTCGGGGTCCTCGTCGGGGGTGACGGAGAGGAGCAGTCGGCCCTGCGGGACCTGGTCGCCGGTGGCGACCTTGAGCTCGGCGACGGTGCCGGCGACGCCGACCGCGAGGGTGTTCTCGATCTTCATCGCCTCGAGCACGACCAGAGTCTGACCGCGACGGACGCGGTCGCCGACCGCGACGTGCACCGCGACGATGCGGCCCGAGGTCGGCGCGTAGAGCTTGCCGTCGCCGCCGGTCCCGTGCTCGGCGTCGGCCTCCGCGCCCTTCGGCGGCGGCTCCACGAAGTCGCGGCTGGTGCCGCGGACCTCGAGGTGCAGGCGACCGTCGGCGATGCAGACGTGCACCGTCTCCTCGACGCCGTCGACGCGCACGCGCACGAGCGGGCCCTCGCGGTGGAGGATGCGCGCGTGCAGCGGGTTCTGCGGGAGCAGCGTGGTGCCGCCGCGCACCGGGGCGGTGAAGCCGACGCTGACGACGCCGTCGTGGTGGAGCTCGACGCTGAGGCGGGCGTGGATGTCGCCGGTGCGCAGCTCGAGCGGGAAGCCGGCCTTGCCGCTGGTGTGCCAGGCGGCCTGGGGCAGCAGCTGGCCGAGCGAGCACCACAGGGTGGCGGCGACGGCCCACATGCGGGCGTCGGGCTCGGGGCGGGATGGGTCGGAGAGGTGCTGCTCGAGGAAGCGTGTGGTCGCGCCGCCGTCGGCGAAGACGGGGTGCTCGAGCACGTCGGCGAGGAACTGCTTGTTATTGACGACGCCGAGCAGGACGGTGTCGCCGAGGGCCTTGATGAGGCGTCGGCGGGCCTCTTCGCGGCTCTGACCGCTGGCGATCACCTTGGCGATCATCGGGTCGTAATAGGGGGTGATCTGCTGGCCGGGGCGGATGCCGTGGTCGGTGCGCACGTGGGCGGCGACGGCGGGCTGCCAGGCGTGCACCGGGCCCGACTGCGGCAGGAAGCCGGCGTAGGGGTCCTCGGCGTAGAGGCGGGCCTCGATCGCGTGGCCGCGCAGGGTCACCTGAGATTGGGTCAGCGGCAGCGGCTCACCGTCGGCGACGCGCAGCTGCAGCTCGACCAGGTCGAGGCCGGTCACGCACTCGGTGACGGGGTGCTCGACCTGCAGGCGGGTGTTCATCTCGAGGAAGTAGAACGCGCCCGAGGCGTCGAGCATGAACTCGACGGTGCCGGCGCCGACGTAGGCGATGCTGCGCGCGGCGAGGATGGCGGCGGCGCCCATGCGGTCGCGCAGCTCGGGGTCGACGGCGGGGGAGGGCGACTCCTCGATGACCTTCTGGTGGCGGCGCTGCACCGAGCAGTCGCGCTCGCCGAGGTGGATGACGTTGCCGTGGCTGTCGCCGAACACCTGGATCTCGACGTGGCGGCCGTCCATGATCGCGCGCTCGAGGATCAGCTCGCCGCTGCCGAAGGCGGAGGCCGACTCGGAGCGGGCGGCGGCGATCGCGGGGGACAGCTCGACCTCGCTGCGGACCAGCCGCATGCCGCGACCGCCGCCGCCCGCGGCGGCCTTGATGAGCAGCGGGAAGCCGAGCTTCACGGCCTCGGCGATCAGGCGGGCGTCGGTCTGGCCCTCGTCGCTGCTGTCCTGAAAGCCAGGTATGCAGGGGACGCCGGCGGCGATCATCGCCCGCTTGGCGGCGGCCTTGTTGCCCATCGCGTCGATCGCCTCGGGGCTGGGGCCGATGAACACCAGGCCGGCTTCGCCGCAGGCGCGCGCGAAGTCGCCGTTCTCCGACAGGAAGCCGTAGCCGGGGTGCAGCGCGTCGGCGCCGGCCGCCTTGGCGGCGGCGAGCAGGCGATCGGGGTCGAGGTACGAGTCGCGCACCGGCGCGGGCCCGATGAGCACGGCGCGGTCGGCGAGGCGGACGTGCGGAGCGTCGGCGTCGGCGTGGCTGTAGATGGTGACGCAGGTGTAGCCGAGGGCGTGCGCGCTGCGGATGATGCGGCAGGCGATCTCGCCGCGGTTGGCGATCAGGATGGTGCGAAACTTCGACATGGTCTGTCCTGCGGTCACTCGTCGGCCCACTTCGGGCGGCGCTTCTGGATGAAGGCGGTCATGCCCTCGAGGCTCTCGGGTCCGCGCGCGGCGCGGGCGAAGTCCTCGGCGGCGTCGTCGAGCAGGGCCTCGAGCGCCTCGCCGTGGGCGGCGGCGGCGGCGAGGACCAGGCGCTTGGTCGTGGCGACCGCCTCGGGGGCGCAGCGGGCGATGTCGGCGAGCACGCGGGCGAGCTGGCCGTCCAGCGAATCAGAGCCTGTCCCCGAGGCCAGGTGGTGCACGAGGCCGAGGGTCTGGGCCTGGGCGGCGTCGAGGCTGCCGCCGGTGACCGCGAGGCGGCGAGCCTGGGTGAGGCCGACGCGGCGGACGATGAAGGGGGCGATCTGGGCCGGGGGCACGCCGAGGCCGGTCTCGGGCAGGCGAAACTTCGCGTCGACGTGGGCGATGGCGACGTCGCTGACGCAGCACAGGCCGAAGCCGCCGCCCATGACGGCGCCCTCGAGCACGGCGACGACCGCCTGGGGCGCGGCCTCGATCTGCGTGAGCATCGCGCCGAAGGTGCGGTTGCCGGCGGCGAGCGGGTCCTTGCCGTCGGGGCCCGGCTCGGCGCTGCGGGCCGTGGCCATGTCCTTGATGTCACCGCCGGCGCAGAAGTTGCCCTCCGCGCCGCGAAGGATCACCGCGCGCAGCGAGCGGTCTTCGGCGATCGCTATGAAGAGGTCGCGCAGCTCGCCGACCATAGCGAAGGACATCGCGTTGCGGGCCGCGGGGCGGTTCAGGGTGACGTGGAGGCGCCAGCCCTCGCGGCGGAGCAGGAGGGTCTGGCACCCGGGCAGTTCGGCGATGGGCATGGTCAGCTCTTGCCGGGGAGGATGCCGTCGAGTTTACAAATAATGCCGAGCATGACCTCGTCGGCGCCGCCGCCGATGGAGGCGAGGCGTGCGTCGCGGTACATGCGGGAGATCTTGGATTCCCACATGTAGCCCATGCCGCCCCAGAACTGGATGCATGAGTCGGAGACCTCGCGCGCGAGGCGACCGCCCTTGAGCTTGCACATCGAGGCGAGGCGGGTGACGTCCTTGCCGCTGAGGAACAGCTCGGCGGCGCGATAGACGAGGGAGCGCAGGCACTCGACCTCGGTGGCGAGCTCGGCGAGGCGAAAGTGGACGACCTGGTTGTCGAGGATCGACTTGCCGAAGGCCGTGCGCTCGCGGGTGTACTTGATGGTCTCGCTGATCGCCTCGTCCATCGCGGTGATGCTGTTGGCGGCGCCCCACAGGCGCTCCTCCTGGAACTGCAGCATCTGCAGCATGAAGCCGGCGCCCTCCGGTCCGATGCGGTAGCGCTGGGGCACGCGGACATCGTCGAAGAAGATCTGCGCGGTGTCGCTGGCCCACATGCCGAGCTTGTGCAGCTTGCGGGCGCGCTGGACCCCGGGGCTGTTCATCGGGACGACGACGATGGACTTGTTCTTGTGCGGCTTGTCGTCGCTGGTGTTGACCAGGCAGCACATCCAGTCGGCCTGGATGCCGTTGGTGATCCACATCTTGCCGCCGTTGATGATGTAGTCGTCGCCGTCCTTGCGCGCGGTGGTCTTGAGGCTGGCGACGTCGGAGCCGGAGCCGACCTCGCTGACGCCGATGCAGCTGACCAGGTCGCCGGCGATCGTGGGCGCGAGCCACTCGCGGCGCAGCTCGTCGGAGCCGAAGCGGGCCAGCGCCGGGGTCGCCATGTCGGTCTGCACGCCGATCGCCAGCGAGACGCCGCCGCTGGGGATGCGCCCGAGCTCCTCGGCCATCACGATCGCGTAGCTGTAGTCGAGGCCGGCGCCGCCGAACTCCTCGGGCTTGGTCAGGCCGAGGAAGCCCTCCTTGCCGAGCTTCTTGAAGACCTCGTGCGCGGGGAAGATCTGGGCCGCTTCCCAGGCCTCGACGTGGGGGTTGATCTCCCGCTCAAAGAAGCTCCGCAGGCTCTTGCGCAGCAGCTCGTGCTCGTCGGAAAACAGCATGGGTCGGTCCTTTGCGATGAGGCGATGAGGCGATGAGGCGTGGTGATGGGTCGCGCCGCGGTCACATGCGCGCGACGCCGAAGGTGGTGGGCCGCAGCGTGCGGGCCTCGGCCTCGCGGCAGATGGCGAGGGCCTCGGCGAGCACGCGGCGGCTGTCGCGGGGGTCGATGATGCCGTCGTCCCACAGCCGGGCGGTGGCGTAGAGGGCGGTGGACTCGGCGTCGAGCTTGTCCTTGATCGACTTGCCCATCGCGGCCATCGCGTCGGCGTCGGGGGTGATGCCCATGCGCGCGAACTTGGCGACGGTGATGATCTCCATGACCTTGGCGGCCTGCTCGCCGCCCATCACGGCGATGCGGCTGGCGGGCCAGGCGAACACGAAGCGGGGGTCGTAGCTGCGGCCGCACATGCCGTAGTTACCGGCGCCGAAGCTGCCGCCGATGATCAGGGTGATCTGCGGGACGGTCGCGTTGGCGACCGCCTGGATCATCTTCGAGCCGTGCTTGACCATGCCGGCCTGCTCGGCCGCGGTGCCGACCATGTAGCCGGTGGTGTTCTGCAGGTACACGATCGGCGTGCCCGACTGGCAGCACAGCTGGATGAACTGCGCCGCCTTGGTCGCGCCGTCGGGGTTGATCGGGCCGTTGTTGCCGATGAGCGCGCAGGCGTGGCCCTCGAGGGTCGCGTGGCCGCACACGGTCGCGCCGCCGTAGAGCTGCTTGAACTCGAGGAAGTCGGAGTCGTCGACGAGGCGGGCGATCACCTCGCGCACGTCGTAGGGCTTCTTGAAGTCGACGGGGACCAGGCCGAGCAGCTCGTCGATGTCGTGGCGCGGGGGCTTGAACGGGCGCGGGCTGAGGTCGCCGTGCAGGCGCTGCCAGGGCGCGGCGGCGAGGTTGGCCATCACCTGGCGGGCGACGTGGATCGCGTGGGCGTCGGACTCGGCCAGGTACTCGGCGGTGCCGGTGACGCTGGCGTGCATGAGGGCGCCGCCGAGCTGCTCCTCGTCGCTGTCCTCGCCGAGGGCCGCCTTGACCAGCGGCGGGCCGGCGAGGAACACCTTGGCCTGGTTGCGCACGGCGATCACGTAGTCGGAGAGGCCTGGGAGGTACGCGCCGCCGGCGGTCGATGAGCCGTGCACGACGGTGACCTGGGGGATGCCCGCGGCGGACATGCGCGCCATGTTGGCGAAGACGCGCCCGCCGTCGACGAAGATCTCCGACTGATAGAGGAGGTTGGCGCCGGCGCTCTCGATCAGCGAGACCAGCGGGAGCTTGTTGTGCAGCGCGATCTCCTGGGTGCGCAGGCTCTTCTTGAGGCCCATCGGCGCGATCGAGCCGCCCTTGATCGCGCTGTCGCTGGCGCCGACGATGCAGCGCACGCCGCTGACGTAGCCGATGCCGGAGATGTTGCCGCCGCCGGCCGCGTCCGAGCCGCCGTCGTCGTCGTGCATGTTGTGGCCGGCGAGGGTCGAGAGCTCGAGGAAGGGCCGGCCGCGGTCGAGGAGCCTGGCGACGCGCTCGCGCGGGAGCAGCTGGCCGCGCTTGGCGAACTTGCCGGCCTGGCGGTTGGAGTTGTCGCGGACGCGCTGCTCGGCCGCGCGGAACTCGGCGAGCAGCGCGAGCTGGGCGTCACGATTGGCCTTGAAGGCGTCGGCGGAGGGGTCGATTTTGGAGGCGAGGACGGGCATGGCAGTGGCTGCGTCAGCGCAGGACCTCGGGGAGCTTGGACCTGTGGAAGCCGTCGAAGGGTTTGGAGTTGTCGTGCTCTTGCACCGGCCAGATCAGGCTGGCGTTGGGGGCGGCGCCGTCGACCCGCAGGGTGGTGCCGCTGATGAAGGCCGCGGCCTCGCTGAGGAGGAAGCAGATCGCGGCGCTGCACTCGGCCTCGGTGCCGAGGCGCCCGAGCGGGACGGCGGCCTTGAGGCGGGGGATCAGGGCCTTGGCGGCGCCCTCGTAGTGGTCCATGCCGCTCGACGCGATCCAGCCGGGGGCGACGGCGTTGACGCGCACGCCGGAGGCGGCCCACTCGACCGCGGCGGTCTGGGTGAAGTTGACCATGCCCGCGCGCGCGGCCCCGGAGTGGCCCATGCCGGGCATGCTGCGCCACATGTCGGCGACGATGTTGACGATCGCGCCGCCGCGGGAGGCCATGCTCTGGGTGTAGACCTCGCGCGCGACCAGGAAGCCGCCGACCAGGTTGGTGCGCACGACCGTCTCGAAGCCCTTCTGCGAGATCGCCGAGAGCGGGGCCGGGAACTGCCCGCCGGCGTTGTTGACGAGGCCGTCGATCTGGCGCCGGTCCTCGACGATCGCGGCGATCGTGGCCTTGACGGCCTCCTCGTCGCGGATGTCGCAGGTGTGCCAGCTCGCGGCCCCGCCGTCCTCGGCGATCTCCGCGGCGGTGGTCTGCAGCTTGTCGGCCTTGCGACCGACCAGCACGACGTGGGCCCCCAGCGCGGCCAGCTCGTGCGCGGTGCAGCGGCCGATGCCGCTGCCGCCCCCCGTGACGACCACGCTCTGTCCGGCGAACAGGTCCTTGCGGAACACGGAACGGTAGGCGCCCATGGCGGTGCATCTTACGCGCCCGGGCCGGCGGGTACAGCAGGAAGCGCGCGGCGCTCGGACGCGGGCGCGCACGGGCTCACGGGCTGCAGGCGGGCTGCGTGCGCCGGACGGAGCGAGTTTTCGCGGCGGCCGCCGGGTTTGCCGGGCGAGGCGGCGGTCGCACCGGCGGGTCCGGTGTGGTAGGCAGGCTGCCAGGACCCGTCCGCGGGGAAAGGAACAGCCCAAGATGAGCCTCGAGAATTTCACGGAGACTGTCCGCAGCAAGGTCGGCGACGACGCCAAGCTCAACGCGACCATCAAGTTCGCCTTCAAGGAGGGCGGCGCGCTCTACATCGACGGCAAGAGCACGCCCAACACCGTCTCCAACGACGAGGGCCCGGCCGATTGCACGGTCAAGGTCAGCCTCGAGGACTTCGGCAAGTTGATGGAGCGCAAGCTCGATCCGACGACCGCGTTCATGATGGGCAAGATCAAGATCGAGGGCGACATGGGCATCGCCATGAAGCTCGGCCGCGTGTTCGGCTGAGCGGCGCCTGGCGCTGATCCGGCGCCTGAGGGGGCCGGATCGGGGCTTGATGAGCGGGCTGCCCGAGTGGGCTTGATACGCGCCGGCTCAGCGGCGCGACCGCGCGGCGGCGAAGCGTGGCGCGGGCTCAGTGGCGAAGCGTCGCGCCGTCACGAGCGAGCTCCTCCAGGACGCGGCCGGTGGCGATCGCCGGGGCGATCGCCATCGCGGCGCCGCAGGCGACCATGACGCTGATGTTGTAGAGGCTGATGCCCGGCTCCGGCGTCAGGGCGACGCCGATGAAGGCGAACAGCAGGCCGATCATCCAGCCGACCGCGCTGGCGAGGATCCACCGGCCGACCGCGGCGGTGTGGCGGCGCAGCGCGAGCGCCTGGGCCGCGCCGAGCAGCGCGCCGAGCACGAGGCCGGCGGCCACGACGATCGCGGCGAGCACCGGCGCGGGGGGCGGCAGGCTCGGCGCATGCGAGCCCGCGCCCATGCCGATCACCCAGGCCAGCGCTGCGCCGAGGGCCGTGGCGAGCACCCAGTGGCGCAGCGGCAGGCGCGGAAACAACCGGCGTAGCACGAGCCACTGCGCGAGGCCGAGGCAGGCGCCCTCGACGAGGCCGGCGGTCGCGGACAGGCCGAGCACGAGGAGCTCGGCCATGGGCCCGACGTCGGGCTCGCCCACGAGCGCGATGACGCCGCGTCCGAGGGCCATGGCGCCGCCGAAGCCGATCGCCTCGCCGAGCACAGTCACGGTGATCCACCGCTCGAGCACGGTGCGAGCCTAACCAAGTCGACGGCGCGGCGCCATGCAACTCGTGCGCGGCGAGGGCTGCGCTGCCGGGGTCGCGAGGACCCAACGCGATGGGCGGTGCACGCGACACAGGAGCGTCGCGGTGGCCCGCCGGCTGGACGGGTGGCCCGCCCGCAGGCCACTGGCGCGGGTGTGCGGGCAGTAAGTGCGGGAGATCCAAGGAAACGCGGCGCGCACGGGACGTGAAGCAGGGGGGGCGTGCTGACCAGGACTTATGCGGCGTGCATCGCCGGCGTCGACGCGACCGTGGTGACGGTCGAGGCGGATGTCGGGCTCGGACTCCCGGGATTGACGATCGTGGGGCGCGCGAGCGGGGCGCTGGTCGAGGCGCGCGAGCGGGTCCGCAGCGCGCTCGGTCATTGCGGGCACAAGATCCACCCGCGCAAGCAGGTCGTGAACCTCGCGCCCGCCGACGAGCGCAAGGACAGCCCGGGCATCGACCTCGCGGTCGCCTGCGCGCTGCTGGCCAGCCACGAGGTGGTGCCGTGGCAGGGCCTCGAGGGCCTGATGTTGTGGGGCGAGCTGGCGCTCGACGGGGCGCTGCGCGCCGCGGCCGGGACGCTGGTCGTCGCCGACTGTGCGCGTCGCTGCGGCTTCACGGCGCTCGCGGTGGCCCGCGACAACGCCGACGAGGCCGCGCTGATCCCGGGCCTGACGGTGTATGCGGTCGGCTCGCTGCCGGAGCTGGTCGCCCACCTGCGCGGCGAGGCGCCGCTGCATCCGCACCTGCGGCGCGAGCCGGCCGACGAGCCGCCGACCCCGGGCGAGGGCGACATGGCCGACATCCGCGGCTTGAGCCTGGCCCGCCGCGCGCTCGAGGTCATGGTCGCGGGCGGCCACAACTTGCTGCTGCACGGGCCGCCGGGCGCGGGCAAGACGATGCTCGCGCGCCGAGCGATCGGCCTGTTCCCGCCGCTCGAGCGCGAGGCGGCGCTCGAGGTGACGCGGGTCCACGGCCTCACGGGGCGACCCATCCCGGGCGGCCTGGTGCGCATGGCCCCGCTGCGCTCGCCGCATCACACCGTCAGCACGGCCGGCCTGCTCGGCGGCGGCGTCCCGCTGCGACCCGGCGAGGTGAGCCTCGCGCACCGCGGCCTGCTGTTCCTCGACGAGCTGCCCGAGTTCTCGCGCGGCTGCCTCGAGGGCCTGCGCGAGCCGCTGGAGGACAAGGTCGTGCACCTGGTGCGGGCCCGCGGGGCGCTGCGCTTCCCGGCCAACTTCCAGCTGATGGCGGCGATGAACCCGTGCCCCTGCGGCTACCTCGGCCACCCGGAGCGCAGCTGCGTCGACCCGGCGACGGCGGTGCAGCGCTACCAGCAGCGGCTCTCTGGCCCGCTGCTGGATCGCATCGACCTGGTGGTGCCGGTGCAGCCGAGCAGCGCGGAAGATCTGCTCCGTCGCCGCTCGGGTGAGCGCAGCGCGGAGATCCGCGAGCGGGTGGCGCAGGCATGGGCGCTGCAGCGGCGGCGGCTCGCGGGCACGAGCTGGCGCAGCAACGCCGACGTGCCGGCGATCGACGGCGTGATCGAGGCCCTGTGCGCGCTGAGCCCGGGGGCCGAGCGCCTGCTGCTCACGCTGGCGAAGGCCCGCGGCCTGAGCCCGCGGGGGATGCACCGACTGCGCCGGGTCGCGCGCACGATCGCCGACCTCGCCGCGGCCACCGGTCAGGACCCGGACGCGGCCGCGACCGAGGTCCACCTCGCCGAGGCCGCCCACCTGCGGCGCCTGCCGGAGATGTCCGGATGAGCCCGACGCGCGAGGCGAGCCTCAATGCGCGAGGCGAGCATCATGTGCGAGGCGAGCATCATGTGCGAGGCGAGCCGGCTGCGAAGCAGCGAGCTCAGGCCGCGCCGGCGTTCATCGCCAGGACCTTGCGGCCCTCCTCGAACAGGATGGCGATCTTGTTGGTCTCGAGCACCTCGATGACGATGCCCTTGCCGAACTTCGGATGTTGTATCGGCTCGCCGGCGCCGAAGACCTCGCGCATCGAGTACGAGCGGATGGCGGCGTCGCTGCGGATGGCCAGCTCATCCATGCGGCGCTGCCACTCGCGCGCGCTGAAGGGCGCGGCGGCGGCGGCCGCAGCCGAGGCCTTCGACAGCTTGGGCACCTTGGTGGATGCGGCCCGCGGCGTCGCCGGCTTGGGCGGCGTGCGAGCGGCCGCGGTGCGGTTGATCGCCACGGGCGCGGCTGCAGCTTGCTTCGGCGCCCCGATCTTGGGCGCGTGATACATGTGCTGGCCGTGGCACTCCTTGCACTCCACGCGCTTGGGTTCCGATACGCCGGGCTTGAGCGCGACGACGACGTGAAGGGTATCGGTGCGACACTTGGTGCACCACGCGTCGATGTCCTCGCCAACTTTGAAGGCCATGGGCAGGGCGCCCACATTACGGCAGTGACGACGCGCTGCCAACCGGCGCAACGCGCGGACAGCTGTCCGAGTAGCCCGTCGCGGCGGGGCGGAGTCGGACGTGGAGACTGGCGGCGATCCGGGCGTCTGTGGTACGCGCCCGGACGCGCGCGCCATCGTTTTTACCGGGCGTGGCCCGCTCGCCCGGCAGCTTTTTTACCCGCCCCGCAGATGGCAGTTTACGCTGGTCGGCGGATGGACCCCGACACGCTCCAGCGGATCAGCGCCTTCGACGCCCGACTGGTCGCAGCGGCCCGCGACGTCAAGGTCTTGAGCCAGCTGGCGTGGCCTGCGAGGCTGCTGAACGAGTTTCTGGAGCGCTGGAAGCAGCACAACCCGCGCCTGCCGGAGCCGCCGCGGGCGCGGCCGCAGTTCGCGGCCAACGTCGACGAGCTGCGCGCGGTGATGGCCGCCTGCGACCTCGACGAGCCGATCGGTCGCTATCTGTTTCGCACCGCGCGCAGCTACGTCACGGCGGCGCGGATGGTCGAGCGGGTCGGCACGCCGGAGTTCACGCAGCGGTCGATCGAGCTGTACGGGGCGCCACGAGACCGCATCGGGCCCAACGCGGTGACCAACCTCGAGGCGGCGGAGCAGTTCCTGGCGATGACGGACGACTTTCGCCTGGTCGGCGACCCGCCCGAGGAGGTCTGTCTGCGCCCGGAATACGTGGCGGAGCGGCTCTCAGAGCGCATAAGGCCGGTATTTCACGGTCACGCGGTCACCGTGGAGATCGACCCGGACATGACCTCGAAGGCGGCTGCGGGGGCGACGCGGGTCCGGATCCGCGGGGCGACTTGCTTCTCGAATCAGGACATCGCCCAGCTCGCCGAGCACGAGGTCTTCGTGCATAGCCTCACGTCGATCAATGGCCGCGAGCAGCCGATCCTTCGCACGATGGGGCTCGGCTCGCCGCGAACCACGGCGACTCAGGAGGGCATGGCGACCTTCGCGGAGCTGATCACCAACGCGATCGACCTGCCGCGGCTGCGGCGCCTGGCCCTGCGGGTCAAGGCGATCCAGTTGGCCCTCGACGGCGCCGACTTCATCGACGTGTTTCGCTTCTTCCTCGCGGCCGGCCAGACGCTCGAGGAGAGCTACTACTCCGCGGCGCGGGTGTTTCGCGGCGGAGATGTGCGCGGCCGGATCGTCTTCACCAAGGACGTCGTGTACCTGCAGGGCCTGATCAGCGTGCACACCTTCTTCCTGCAGGCGATCCATCAGGGCCGGCCGGAGTACATCCGCGACCTGTTCGCCGGACGCATGGCGCTCGGGGATGTGCTCGACCTCGACGCCTACTTCCGGGCCGGAGCGATCGCCCCGCCGCGCTACGAGCCGGCGTGGATCAAGAACCAGCCGGCCCTCGCGGCCTTCCTCATCTACTCGATCTTCAACACCAGGCTCGAGGTCGGCGGGATGAGCCTCGCCTCCTTCCAGGAGCCGCCGCCCGACCCCGAGAGCTGAGCCCGGCGCGCGAACGGGGATGACCCGACCACGCGGTCGAGGCATCCCCGTGAGCGTGAGCGCGTGCGCCTCAGCTGGCGAGGCCGCTCGGCGGATCGTTGGGGTCGTCGAGCGCCTCGCGGCGGTCGCTGGTCATGCGCGACCGGAACTCCCGGAACGCGGCCCTGGCGCGCTCGAGCGCTTCCTTCATGGCCTCGCGGGTGTCCTCGCCGGACTCCTTGAGCTGCTGCTCGAGCCGGCCGATGTGGGGCTCCAGGTGCTTCTCCCACTGGTCGCGCGCCTCCTGGCCGACGAGGTGGAGTCTGACCCGGATCTCGTCGCGCAGCGTGCGAAGCTCTTGCAGGCCGGACTCGAAGGTGTGCTTCAGGTTGTTGATGGCGTCCATGGCGTCTCCGTCGTGGCCCCGGGTCGGCCGAGGCCCGGTGGTTTATAAGGGCTGTTGCCAGCCGCGCAAGGGCGGTCGACGCCACCTGTCCGAACAGTCAGGCCGGGTCGGGTCGTCGAGCGGCCGCGCCAGGCTCAGAACAGGGCGCGATGGGCCGCGGCGCCGCAGATCCCGCCGAGGATCGGCGCGAGCACGGGGATCCACGCGTAGCTCCACTGGGAGCCCCCCTTGCCGGCGACCGGCAGCAGGAAGTGAGCGAGGCGCGGGCCGAGGTCGCGGGCGGGGTTGATCGCGTAGCCGGTGGTGCCGCCGAGGGACAGGCCGATCGCCAGGACCAGCGCGCCGACGGCCAGCGGGTTCAGGCCCTCGGCGAAGCGGTGAGCGCCGAGCGCCGAGAGGCCGAAGAGCAGCACGAAGGCGCCGAGGAATTCGCTGAAGCAATTGCCGGCGACGCTCGGCAGCGCCGGGGTGGTGCAGAACACCGCGAGCTTGGCGGTCGGGTCGGGCGTGGCGCGCCAGTGCGGGAGGTAGTGCAGCCACACCAGACAGGCGCCGAGGAAGGCGCCGAGGAATTGCGCGAGCAAGTACTGGGGGACGAGCGCCCAGCCGAACTCGCCGACGCTGGCGAGCGCGAGGGTGACGGCCGGGTTCAGGTGCCCGCCGCTGACGCCCCCGGCGGCGTAGACGGCGAAGGTGACGGCGAGGGCCCAGCCGACGGTGATGGCGACCCACCCGGCGCCCTCGCTCTTGCTGCCGCGCAGCAGCGCGCCGGCGACGACGCCGTCGCCGAGCAGGACGAGGAGCATGGTGCCGATGAGCTCGGCGAGGAAGAAGTTCATGGTCGCGCCGACGATCGCACAGGCAGGGCGCGCCGGGCTGCGTGAATTCCCACACGGCGATCGGGGGCTGTCAGACCGCGACGCACGCGGTCGGCAACACCCGCCCTGCGCCCACCAGCGCCGGCCTGTCGGTGATCGGCAGGCGGCTCGCGGGCGTCCCGGGCCGCGCGGGCGAGGGGCCATGCTGGGCGGCCGCGAGGCAGACGCCGCGGAAGGCGCTCGACGTGCGGCGGATAATGTGTCACGGGAGGCGCGTGAACTTCAGCGACCTGGGGCTCCTCCCGAGCCTTGTCCGCGCCGTGACCGACGCGGGCTACACCGATCCCACTCCCATTCAAGTCGAGGCCATCCCGCCGGCGCTCGCGGGCCGCGACATCGTCGGCTGCGCGCGCACGGGCACCGGCAAGACGGCGGCCTTCGCCCTCCCGATCCTTCAGCGCATCGACGCCCTCGCGGGCGAGGACCCGAAGATCCGGGCCCTGATCCTGACCCCGACCCGCGAGCTCGCGGCGCAGATCGGCGACAGCTTCGCCCGCTACGGCAAGCACCTCGAGCTGTGGCACGCGGTGATCTTCGGCGGCGTCGGTCAGGCCCCGCAGGAGAAGGAAGTGAAGCGAGGCATCGACATCCTGGTGGCGACGCCGGGCCGCCTGCTCGACCTGATCAACCAGCGGATCGTCAAGCTCGACGACATCCAGATCTTCGTGCTCGACGAGGCCGACCGCATGCTCGACATGGGCTTCCTGCCCGATGTCCGCCGCATCGTCGCGACCCTGCCGAAGGTGCGCCAGACCCTGTTCTTCTCGGCGACCATGCCGCCGGAGATCCGCGGCCTCGCCGAGTCGCTGCTGCGCGACCCGGTCAGCATCGCGGTGTCGCCGGTGTCCTCGGCGGCGGAGAAGGTCGTCCAGAAGGTGTGCTTCGTCGACAAGGACGCCAAGCGCAACCTGCTGGTCCACCTGCTGCGCGCCCCCGAGGTCGAGCGCGCGCTGGTGTTCAGCCGCACCAAGCACGGGGCCAACCGCGTCGCCGAGCACCTGAGCCGCTCGGGCATCGCGGCGGCGGCGATCCACGGCAACAAGTCGCAGGGGGCCCGCACGCGGGCGCTCGACGGCTTCCGCTCCGGCGAGCTGCCGATCCTGGTCGCCACCGACATCGCCGCGCGCGGCATCGATGTCAGCGGCGTCACCCACGTGATCAACTTCGACCTGCCGAACATCCCCGAGACCTACGTCCATCGCATCGGCCGCACCGGCCGCGCCGACGCCTCGGGGATCGCGGTGTCGTTCTGTGACAGCGAGGAGCGGGCGTTCCTCGTGGACATCGAGCGGCTGCTCGGCGAGCACATCGAGCGCATCGACAACCACCCCTTCCCGCCCTCGCAGCCGCCCCCGCCCGAGACCAGCCTCGGCCGCCGCGAGCCCGGGGCCCCGCGCCCGCAGGGCCCCGCGCGCCAGGGCCCGCCGCGTCAGGGTCCGCCGCGCACCGGCGGCGGTGGTGGTCGCGGTCGGCGTCCGGGCGCGCCCGCGGGCAACGGCGGCGGTCGTCGCGGCCGCTGAGCGGCGCAGCAGCGCCGGGCGGCGCGGCGATCGGTGCGTGTTGCCCCGGAGCCGGTCGCCGGCGTATCGTCGCCTGGTGTCCGACCCGCGGCCCCCCTCGCCCTCGTGGAAGCTCGTGCTGGTGCACGCCCTCTTGCCGCTGGCCGTGATCCTGCTGATCGGCCTCGGCGCGGTGGTCTCGGGGCGCGTGGTCGCCCCGTATCACTTCGGCCAGGGCCTCGGTCGCTACGCGGTGTTCCCGATGGTGACCGCGGCCGGCGCCTCGTACATGCTGCAGAGCGGTCGTCGCGGCCTCGGGCGGGCGCTGGTGGTCGCGGTCGGGGTGATGCTCGCGGGCCTGTTCGCGCTCGTGGTCCGGCTGCTGCTCGGCTGAGTCCCGTCAGGCGCGACATGCGTACTGGCGAGCAGACCTGGAGATAGCCGCGGCCGGCGAGCGCTCCCGTGGCCCTCGCAGTGGTCACCAAGAGCTCCAGGGGAGCCCGTAGGCCCACAGTTGAGCCCTCCCTCGACTCGTGCCACGCTGTCCGGCGCGCTGTCCGGCGCGCTGTCCGCCGCAAGGCGCGACGATCCGTGCCAAGTCTTGTCCGCTCTCCCATCAGGAAGAACCCCATGCGACGTACCCTTCAGACCCTCCTTGGCGCGCTCGCGTGCGCCGTCCCGCTGCTGTTCTCCGGCCAGGCGCAGGCCGCCGGCCTCGAGTCGTGCGGCAACATCTACGTCGAGGCCGAGGCCGAATGCTCGGTCTACGCCGAGGTGGATTGCGTGGCGATGTGCACGCCCGTCAGCGTCACGGCCGCCTGCGCGGCGGAGTTGCAGGCCACCTGCTCGGGCGAGTGTAACGTCAGCGCCTCCGTCGAGTGCACCGGGAGCTGCAGCGCCGACTGCATGGCGGAGTGCGAGGTCACGCCGGCCGAGTTCAGCTGCCAGGGCTCGTGTCAGGCCGACTGCAGCGCCGACTGCTCGGGGCGCTGCGCGGCGGACGGCAACAGCGCCGAGTGTCAGGCGTCGTGCAAGGCGACCTGCTCGGGGGAGTGCGACGCGAGCTGCAAGGTGACGCCAGCGGAGGCCAACTGTCAGGCCAAGTGCGACGCGTCGTGCTCGGGCTCGTGCAAGGCCGACGCGAACGCGGACTGCCAGATCGACTGCCAGGCCAGCGGCTACGCGGACTGCAAGGTCGATGTCGAGGGCGGCTGCAAGGGCCACTGCAACGAGCCGGAGGGCGCGATGTTCTGCGACGGGCAGTACGTCGACGCCGGCAACAACCTGCAGGAGTGCATCGCCGCGTTGCAGGCGCTGTTCAACATCGAGGTCTACGCCGACGGCAGCGCGATGTGCTCGGGCAACACGTGCACGGCGGAGGGCGTGGTCGGTTGCAGCTGCACGTCGAGCGGCGCCGGCGACCTCCCGCTGGCGGTCCTGGGGCTCGGCTTCGTCGCGCTCGGCGTGACCCGCCGGCGCCGCCGGGGCTGAGCGGACGTCCGGAGCCCCGCGCGGGTCAGCGGGGCTGGAGAGGCAGCTCGACGGTGACGGTCGCGCCCGCGCCCGGCTCGCCGTCGACGCGGATCGTCCCGCCGTGGGCCTCGACGATCTGCGCCACGATGTAGAGTCCGAGGCCGAGGCCGCCGAAGTGCTGCGCCGAGGCGGCGCGCTCGTAGCGGCCGAGGACCGCGGAGAGTCGCGCGGTGGGGATCCCGGCGCCGTGATCGAGGACCACGAGCTGGGCCGTGTCGGCCGTCTTGCTCACGCGCACGTCGATCGGCGCGTGCGCCCCGAACTTCATCGCGTTGCCGAGGAGGTTGGAGAGCACGATCTCGAGGCCGATCGGATCGCCCTGCATGGTGACCGCCTCGTCCGCCGACAGGCGCAGCTCGCAGCCCGCGCGCCTGAGCAGGTCCTCGAGGTCCCGCGCGACGTCGCGTACGAGCCCCGTGAGATCGAGCTGCTCGAGCCGCAGCGGCGGCTTGCCCTCGGCCTGCTCCGACGCGGCGACGATCAGCCCGGTCAGGCGGGACAGACGCGTCACCTGGCGGGTGATCGTGTCGAGCGCGCGCTGCACCGGCGGGGGCGCCGGCTGGATGATCTTCTTGACGACCTCGACCGCGAGATTCAACGCCGCGAGCGGCGTCCGCAGCTCGTGCCCGGCGAGCTGCAGGAAGTCGTCGCGCGCGCGCAGTGCCTCGCGGGCCTGGGCCAGCAGGCGGGTGTTCTCCATCAGCGTGCCGACCTGATCCGCGTAGGCCTCGGCGAAGCGCAGGTCCTCGCGGTCGTAGGTGCGGGCGCAGCTGGCGATGGTCAGCACGCCGATGACCTCGGCGCGGACCCGCAGCAATACGGACATCACGCTGCGGATCCGCAGCCGCTCGATCAGCGCCAGTTGCTCGGCGGAGAGGCCGGCGGCGCGCAATGTCGCTGGATCGGTCATCGGCATCAGCAACGACTGTCGCTGGCGCAGCGCCTCGACTCCGAGCCCCGCGCCGGCGGTGTGATCGTTGAGGCGGCCGCACAGCTCGTCGAGGAGCTGCTGCCCTCCGGCGTGGGCGTGGGCGCGCGCCAGTCGCCATGAGCGCTGACCGTCGTGGCCGATCAACGCGGCCATGTCCCCGAGGACAGGGATCGTCCGGCGCACGACGATCTCCGCCGCGCGCTGGGGGTCGAGCGTCGCCGCGAGGGCGATCGCGGTCTGGGCCAGGAAGGCGGCCTGCCGCTCGCCCCGCTCCGCGTCGTTGCGGGCGCGGGCGGCGAGCAGCGACGACAGCGCGTGGCTCAGCGTCAGCGCGAGCTCCGGGTCGTGGGGTGCCCAGTGCCCGGTCTGGTCGACGCGCTCGTGGCAGAGCACGCCGATCATCTGGCCTTTGGCGAAGACCGGGACGTCGAGCAGGGCCCTGACCTGGCGGGTGGCGAGATAGAGGTCGAGGCCGCGGACGCGCGGGTCGGTGCGGGCGTCCTCGACGATCAACACCTGGACGCGCCGTATCTCCGCGAAATACTCGGGGCAATCGCGCTCGTGGACGACGCCGCCGCGCTCGAAGACCCGCTTGCTCCGCACATAGCCGAGCTCGCAGATCAAACACGAGGGATCGGCGGTGAGGCGCCAGTAGCTGACGCGATCGAGGTCCAGCAGGTCGCAGCCGACCTCGAGGAGCTGCTGTAGCGCGCTGTCCCAGTCGTCCTTCTGGACCACGGCGAGGCGCAGCAGGTCGGCCACGACCGAGGGGAGGGGGGCCGGCATCCGCTGCAAGGATGACCCTCACGGCAAGCACGACAAGCACGACGAGCGCGAGACCTCGCCCGCCTGCCCGCATCGGGGCGGGCGAGGCCGAACGCGCGCTCGCGCTCGCGCCGCTGGTCGGCTTCGTGGCCGCCATCGGGGGCCCTGCGCCGCGTCCGCCGCCCCGGGCGAGGGCGAATGCTCCGCGCTCGGCCGCGGCGAAGGACCGGGCGGCGGACGACGAACTCGCGGCCGAGGCCGTCGCCGGGGCGTGGCCGGCGATGTCATGTTCGTGGGTTCGCCGGGGTCCGCAGCTCGGTCAATTCCTCGGTGCGGCGGTCGGCGAGCACGGCGTCGCGGGCGCGCTGGCTGGCCACGTAGGGGGCGCGGCGCATCGCGTGGATGGCCCCACGCGGGCGCAGGCCCACGCCGGTGTTGTGCGGCGAGAAGTGCAGCGGGCCCGCGAGCTCGAGCGCGGCGAGCAGGTGGAGCTCGCACAGCGGCTGCCAGGCGGCGCCGGGCTGGTGGTGACGGAGCTCGAGGCGGAGCTCGGCGGCGCCGCGGCGGATCGCGTGGAGGAGCCGCTGGCGGCGGGTGTCGCCGACGCTGGGGACCGCCTGGGCGGGCACGAGGCGCAGCTCGACGACGCCGAGGCCGAGGGCCTCGAAGCTGCCGAGGGCGTAATAGATGTTCTGTAGATAGTCGTGGCGGCGGGTGCGGAGCATCGCCGGCAACGCCGTCAAGAACGAGCGCATGGTGGCGAACAGGAGGTCCTGGTCGTTCGTGGCGAGCTCGGGGAGGTGGGGCAGGGTGCCGGGCGCAGCGCCCGGGGTCTCGGCGAGGAGCGCCCTGGGGCCGCGGAAGCGGATGGCGCAGCCGAGCAGGTCGGGCGCGTCCTCGTGTTTCCACAGCGCGCCGGAGAGGCGGACGATCGCCCCGCCGGCGAGGCGCTGGGCCAGCGGCTGGAGCTCCTGGGCCCACGCGACGGGCACGACCTGGGCGGCGCAGACGATGCCGGTCGGATGAAACAGCCGGGCGTGGCGCAGCCGCGAGCCGAGCGCCGTCAGGGGCGCCAGGATGGCGCCGATCGCCTCGCCGATCGCCTCACGAGCATTGTGGATCCGCATGCGTGGAGCGTGGTCGGGATCGGTGGAGCGCGCAATCGTCGATGGTCGCGGCGATATCGCGGCCGCGGTGCACCTACGATGATTGTGCCGGGCGCGGCGGAGGGCGCGGCGCGAGCTCGTGGGCGGCGATCAGCGCAGGGTGCGGACGTGGCCGTCGCGGGTGACGTGGCGGCGCTGGCGGTTGCCGGCCTCGGTGACGATAAAGCCGGAGCGGTCGTCGGCGAGGGTGATCGTGGTCGGCAGCCAGAAGCGGGCCTGGTCGGCGTCGCCGTCGGCGAGGCCGTGTTGACCGGGGGCGCCCGACAGCAGGCACAGGCGGTGCAGGCGCAGCTCGTAGGCCCAGAGGATATGGTTCTTGATGTCGGTGATGGCGATCAGGTCGTCGCCGTCGAAGGCCACGCCGCCGGGCGTGAACTCCTGGACGCCGGCGATGGCGCGGGCGTCGTGGAGGTTGACGAGGGTGTTGACGATGTGGACCCGGAGGTCGACCTGACGGACCGCCTGGTTGCCGGTGTCGGCGACGTAGAGGGTGCGGTGGGCGGCGTCGAGGGAGAGCGAGCGCGGGCCGTTGAAGCGGGCCTTGCGGCAGCTGGCGTTGATGATGCCGGGGGTGCCGGGGGTGCCTGCGAGGACCTGGTTGGAGGCGGCGGCGACGGCACGCACGCCGATGACGTGCTCTGCGGGGTCGCAGAAGAACACGAGTCCGGAGGGGTCTTCGACGGCGGCGCGCATGATCCGGCCCTCGCGGGTCGCTGAGGCTACGCAGCGACGCTGCACCCGGATCGCATATTTCCTGCGCTGCGTCGATCGTCGGCCCGCGATCGTGGGCGAGGGCCGCGCGCGCCGCTGTGCAGATGCACAGGGGGAGGCGCGATGCTAGCCGAAGAACGGCAGGATCTCGCCGGGGAGCTTGAATTTCTGGGCCGGGGCGCCCTCGCTGACGCCGGCGAGCTCGCGCAGGGCGAGGTGCAGGTGGCTGGCGGTGATGACGACGCCGGCGTCGTCACCGACCTCGAGGGTGGCGAGGGTGTCGGGGTCGACGGGGAGCGGCAGCTGGTCGACGTCGTCGGTGCCGCCGATCAGGCGCCCGGCGCCGATCATCGCGGGGTCGCCGCTCAGGAACATCGCGCTGCTGACCGGCCAGTGGTCCTTGCCGTCGCCGGGGTTCACGCCGTTGTAGCCCTTGCCGCGGCCGAAGTCGCTGCCGACCATGATCATCGTCTGGTTGTAGATGCCGGCGGCGGTCGCCTGCTCGACCACGTAGTCGATGCCGCGCAGCAGCTTGGCGAGCTGGCGGACCTGGATCGTGTCGTGGTTGGCGTGGGTGTCGAAGCCGCCGAGCTCGAGGTTGACGCCGACGGCGAGCCCGGCCTTGAAGGCGGCGACCGCCAGCTGGGTCTGCTGCATCATCCGCTGCAGGTCCGCGAGCTCGCCGGGCAGGGTGACGAGGGTGTCCGGGAGCTCGACCTCCGCGAGCGTGTCGATGTTGCTGCGCGCGGTGTAGAGCTGGGCGGCCGAGGTGGCGATGCGCGGCAGGTGCTGGGCGCCCTTGAAGCCGGCGAGGCGGGCCTGCTGGGCGGCCTGGACCCGGGCGTAGGTCGCGGGCGCGACGTAGGTGCTGGTGCTGTTGGGGTCGGTCGGGTTGACGCGGTTGGGCGCCGCCAGCTTGCGAAACGACGAGACCGAGTTCAGGCGGGTGACGGGGATCAGGTCGCCGGTGCCGTCGTAGCCGCCGGAGCTGATGAAGGTCAGCGGGTGGCTCGGCGCCTTGGTCGCGGCGACCAGCGCGGCGAAGTTGGGGTAACCACCGTCGCCGCGGCCCGACCACGTCGTGATGACGCCGCGGTCGTGGTTGTTGGTCTGCATGTTGAGGCCGTTGATGACCAGCAGGTTCCCCGCGTGCTTGGGGAAGAAGCTCGCGTTGCTCATCAGGTGCGGGAGCGCCAGCGGGTCGGTGACCAGCTTGGGGTCGAGCGCGATGTTGGCGTAGCGGAAGTCGCCGGCCTTGTCGGCGTCGGGGTTGTAGTTGTAGAGGCGGTTGAAGGGGCCGCCCTTGGGCTTGGGGTCGCAGAGGTAGGTCGGGTCCCAGCCGCCGCGGGCGGAGATCATGACGTAGAAGGGGCCCTTGTAGGGCGTGAGCGCGGCGCGGGCGCTGCGGGGCGCGGCGATGGCGGGGGCGGCGACGGCGAGGCCGGTCATTCCGGCGATCTTGAGGAAGCTTCGGCGGTCCATGGTGGTGTGGCCTTACTCGTAGAGGAACTTGTAGTCGGAGAGCAGATAGATGACGACCGCCTGCCACGCGCGGATGACGTAGGTGTCGTCGGTCTTGATCTGCCGCTCGGCGGGGAGGTCGGCGTTGGTGGTCGGGTCCTTGAGCGCCTGGCACGAGCCGAGCGAGGTCGACTCGGTCTGGTCGATGAGGGCCTGGACGCCCTGCGCGTAGGTGTCGGCGAACAGCTTGTAGGACGCGTTGACGCTGGCGTCGTTGGGGCCGACGGCCTCGCCGAGGATGCGGTCGTGGAGGTGCACGATGTTGTTGCGGATCGCGTCCTCGTTGATCTCGGGGGTGTCGGCGGTGTCGACCAGCGGGAACAGCAGGCGCTCCTCGGCCGGCTTGCTGAAGTCGAAGGCGGTCGCGGTGCAGGCGACCTCGAGGGCCATGCGGGTGGCCACGGAGGCCATGATCTGGTTGATGTCGCCGAGGCGCTGGGTGACGTCGAAGGAGTCGATGCCGCCGTACAGGATCTTGTAGTCGCCGAGCAGGAGGTCGGTGCCGGTGCCGCCCCAGCGGAGGCCGGCGACCGCCTGGATCTTGCGGCTGAGCAGCTCCGGGGTCGAGAGCCGGCCGGTGCCGACGGCGACCAGCTCGGCCTTGCGGGCGTCGGTGGGCGCGCGACCCAGGTTGACGCCGCGGAAGTAGGGGCTGAGGAGCACCTCGCGGAAGATCAGCTTGAGGTCATAGTTGGCGGCGATGAACTCGCCCGAGATCGCTCGCAGCGCCTCGTCCTGCAGCTCCCAGGCGGTCAGCAGCTGCTTGTAGTCGGGGTGCTTGCTGTCGGTGGGGTAGGCGATCGGCTTGCGACCGGTCAGCGCGCGATAGACGGTGTAGACGGTGGCGAGGCTGAAGCGCGGGTCCGCCGCGACCCGCTTGGCGAGCCACTGCAGGCCGGTCTTGAACTCGTCGGTCGGCATCAGCTCGTTGCCGTAGCCGGGCGCGAACATCTCCGGGTACCAGACCGGCGGGTCGAGCAGGAACTCCTGGTTGTTCCGGTCGAAGGCCTGGAAGGCGCCGGCGATCGGGTCGACGACGCGGTGGCACTTGGCGCACTCGGAGGCGTCGCGGGTCGGGTTGGCGAAGGTCGAGCCGGCGGCGGGGTCGATCGCCTGGCTGGCGAGGGCGAGCACGTCGGTGGCGAGGAACTGGTCGTAGACCTTGCGCGCGCGGTGGCGGTTGCGGTTGGTCGGGGTGGTCGGGAAGCGGTTGAGCCACATCGGCGAGGTCAGCACGCCGGCGTGCGGGAAGGCGAGCTCCTTGCCGTTGCGGGTGACCTTGAGGGTGCCGGGCTTGAGCTCCTTGGCGTCGGCGGGGTCGTCGAAGGTGACATCGACGCCGTAGAGGAAGGCGGAGTCGGGGGTGAAGACGGTGTAGGGGGCGAGCAGGATGTCGGTGAAGGGGAGGTCGTTGCGGACGACGTACTGGACGAGGGACAGCGGCTCGCGGCTGACGGCGTACCGGATGCGGGCCTTCTGGTCGGCGGGCATCACGTCGATCTTGTCGAAGTACTTGAGGACGTTCGGCCAGTCGGGGGTCGCGGAGTTGAGGGTCCCGACGCCGTCGCGGGTCAGGTAGGTGTCCGTGAAGAAGACGTCGTTGTAGATCTCCGCGAGGCGCTCGTAGAAGGCGTCCTCGGTCATGAAGACGTCGAGGGCGGCGCGCAGGGCCGGCTCGCCGCCGTCCACCACCGCCGCCCGCTCCTCCGCGCTCGGCAGGCGGCCGACCAGGTGCAGCGCGGCCTTGCGCAGGGTCTGCTCGGGCGTCAACAGCTCGACGTCCGGGAAGGCCGCCGAGGGCGGCGTCGCCGGGCACTCGACCGGGTCGTCGAGCTGGACCAGCAGCTCGGCGACGTCGTCGTAGAGCTCGCCGTCGGGGTCGAGGACCGGGCCGCCGCCGTGGTCGACGACGCCGGTCGGCTTGGCGAGCAGCAGCGGGATGCCCTCGTACTCGTAGCCCTTGAGGCTCTTGATGTTCTCGAGGTTGGCCTCGATGAAGCCGGGGTAGACGGCGGTGAGCAGGCGAAACTTGGCGCCCTTCTCCGCGGCGACGCCGGTGGGCTCGTGGCACATGGCGCAGTTGCTGGACATCAGCGGCGCCCAGACCCGGTCGGCGAAGAAGTCGCGGGTCGAGTAGCAGTCGGCGGGCTCGCCGGTGGTGCCCTCGTCGCCGGTGGTGCCGGTGGTGTCGGCGGCCGAGGTGGTCGGCGCGTCGTCGCCGGTGCTCTCGGTCGCCGAGGCGGCGACGGTGGCCTGGGTCGTGGTGGCCTCGTCCATCGCGAGGCCGTCGTCGGCGTAGCAGGCCGCGAGGGGCAGGGCGCTGGCCGCCAGCAGGGCGCGCAGCGGTATCCGGGGGCGAAGCATGGTGGGGCCTCCGAGGGTCATCGTCGGCCATCTATACACATGCGGCGGCGGGAGACAATACTCGCGGCCGCGCGTCGCCTGTCTCTCCGGTCAGGTACGCCAGACCCCAGCGGCCCGGGCCAGAGCGGGCGAGGTCCGCCGTGATCGACGGTGCGCACCGCCGCGGCAGCTGCGCGACCGCTGGCTGACCGCTGGCTGACCGCTGGCTGACCGCTGGCTGACCGCTGGCTGACCGCTGGCTGACCGCTGGCTGACCGCTGGCGCGGCGGCTGTGCGACAGCGGTGCAACAGGTGTGTGGCGGTGATGCGGCGTGACGTCCGGTTGCGGCGGGTGGCGGCGGGCGAGATAAGGGTGGGATGCGGCGCGGCGATCGACTCTCGTGGATCTTGTGGGGGCTCCTGCTCGGCTGCGGCGGCGGCAGTGAGGACGAGGCGGGCAGCACGAGCTCGGGCGCGGCGGGCTCGACCGGCACCGCCGCAACCTCCACGGGCGCGCCCCTGCCGACGACCGGGACGACGAGCCCGGGTGAGACGGGCATGGGCGAGGCGGGGGCGGGTTGCCTGGCGCCGCTCGAGTCGTGTGAGGGGGTCTGCGTCGATTCGCAGCACGACCCGCGGCACTGCGGCGGCTGCGGGGCGAGCTGTCCCGAGGCGCTGGTGTGCGTGGCGGGCGAGTGCGCGCTCGCCTGCGGGCTCGGGGCGACGGCGTGCGGGCAGATGTGCAGCGTGCTGGCGAGCGACCCGGCGCACTGCGGCTCCTGCGAGCACGCCTGCGCGCCGGGGGTGGCCTGCGTGGACGGGAGCTGCGCGCCGGACTGCGCGGCGGGGGAGCAGGTGTGCGGGGAGCAGTGCGTGGACACCGGCAAGGACGAGGCGCACTGCGGGGCCTGCGATGCGAGCTGTCCCGAGGAACAGCCGTGTGTATATGGGACCTGCGTGAGCGCGGAGATCAACCACCTGCTGATCAGCGGGCAGAGCCTGAGCTGCGGGGCGACCTCGCCGGTGGTCAGCGCGGCGCAGATCTATGGCAATATGTCCTTTAATACAGGTGTGCGCGCGGGCGGGGCGGGGCTGACGAGCTTCGTCCCGCTGGTCGAGACCTGGGACGGCAGTCAGGGCGAGACGATCGCGTCGGGGCTGGCCAACATGATCGCCGAGCAGGCGCAGCAGGCGGGCGAGTCGCACGTGATGCTGGCGTCGGCGCATGGGGTCGGCGGGCAGCCCTACCCGGCGCTCAAGAAGGGCACGGCGCCCTACGCGAACGGGCTGGCGCAGGTGGCGGCGGGTATGACGATCGCCGCGATGCAGGGCAAGAGCCACGCGGTGCGGGCGCTGGCGATCGTGCACGGCGAGAGCGATCACATCACCAACAACCTCGCGTATGCCGAGGACCTGCTGGCCTGGCAGAGCGACTACGAGGCCGATGTGGCCGCGATCACGGGGGCGACCGCGCCGCTGCCGATGTTCCTGTGTCAGATGTCGAGCTTCACCAAGTTCGGCAGCGCGAGCTCGCGGATCCCCGGGGAGCAATTGCTGGCGGCGCGGACCCGGCCGGACCGGGTGTTCGTGGTCGGGCCCAAGTACTTCATGCCGTATACGGACGGCGTGCATCTGACCGGCGACGGGGAGCGCTGGCTCGGCGAGTACTACGCCAAGGCGTACCGCAAGGTGCTGATCGACGGGGAGCGCTGGCTGCCACTGCAGCCGCAGTCGGTCACCCGCGAGGGGGCGGTGATCACGATCGGCTTCCACGTGCCGGCGCCGCCGCTGGTGCTCGACGAGCTGCTGGTCAGTAACCCCGGCAACTTCGGCTTCGAGTTCAGCGACGCCAGCGGGGCGCCGCCGGCGATCCTCGCGGTCGAATTAGTGGATGCCACGACCGTGCGCGTGACCCTGGCGAGCGCGCCGGTCGCCGGCAACCGGCGGATCCGCTACGCGTACACGGGCGTGCCCGGCCAGGCCGCGGGGCCAATCACAGGTGCCCGCGGGAACCTCCGCGACTCGGACCCGACTGCGAGCCTGCACGGGTATGCCCTCTATAACTGGGCGGTGCACTTCGACGAGCCGGTCGAGTGAGGGCAGGCGGAGGTCGACGGCGGAGGTGGCCGGCGAAGGTGGCCGGCGAAGGCCGGCGAAGGCCGGTGGACGGGCCGCGCGCGCGAACTCGGTGGCTTGCGTCGGCGTGGGGATTGCGGTAATGTGGCGCCCTGCTCTCGGAGTGGAACTCGCCATGTCACTTGTCACCAATCGTTGTGTGCCCGGCCTGCCGCGGCGGATCTGACGGGGAAGCCCCCTCGGTCCGCTGTGTCGGTGCTGCACCCTTGATTGTGTGACCCGTGCATCCGCGACGCGCAGCTGCGCGCGCGGTCGTGAGAGCTTTTCCATGAAGCGACACCGTGATCGCCGGGGCAAGCGCGCCCCGGCCCCGACAACTGAATATCGTCATACCGTCGACCCCACGCCCGTGTTCGGTCGACCCATGTCCTCGCAGGTCCGGCGCAAGCAGGACCAGCTGTGTCGTCAGGTCGAGGAGCGCCTCGGTCTCGTGTTCGCCGGTGACATCGACGATCCATTGCTGCAAGAGCTGTACGTCGCGGGCGTCGAGCCCGAGCCCGGCGGCATCAACCTGGTCGTCCGGCTCGCGCTCCCGCGGCCGGACATCTCGGCCGTGGCGGTGCTGCAGCGCCTAACGGCCCTGCGGACCTTCCTGCGCGCCGAGATCGCCGCGGCCATTCACCGCAAGCGCGCGCCGGGCCTGCTGTTCCGCGTCGAGCACGGCTTGCCCGGGGCGGAAGAGGAGGAGGAGCCATGAAGGTGCTCGCACCTCTGCATCGCTGGGTCGCCGAGCCGCCGCCGCGCGAGGTCGCGGAGGCGCTCGAGCGGCTGCGTCGCGGCGAGGACGTCGCCCGCGTTGCCGTCATGCCCGATGTCCACCTCGCCGAGGACGTGTGCGTCGGCACCGTGCTCGCCACTCACCACACGATCGTGCCAGCGGCGGTCGGCGGCGACATCGGCTGCGGGATGGCGGCGCTCGGCCTCGATGGCTCGGCGGATCGGCTCGCGGGAGCGAGCGACGCTGCGGCGGTGCTCGCGGGCCTGCAGCGGGCGATCCCGGCGCTGCGCCATCCGGGCGGGGCCGACGAGCACGCGCTGCCGGAGGGGCTCGCTGGTGCGCTGTCGAGCCCGGGGCTCGAGTCGCTGCGGTGGCGCAGCGCCGGGGCGCAGCTAGGCACGCTCGGGCGCGGCAACCACTTCGTCGAGGTGCAGGCTGACGAGGACGAGCGGTTGTGGATAATGGTGCACAGCGGCTCACGAGGCATGGGGCCGGCGATCCGCGATCACCACGAGGCGATCGCGCCGCGGCTGCGCGGGGGGCTGCGGGGCCTGCCCGCGGATACACCCGAGGCGGAGGCGTACCTCGCCGACATGCGGTGGGCGCTGGCCTACGCCGAGGCCAGCCGGACGCGGCTGATGGAGCGCACCTGTGAGGTATTGGCCGCATGCCTCGGGGTGCAGCCAGGGGCAGCGCCTTTGATCTCCTGCCACCATAACTTCGTGCGGCGCGAGCAGCACGCGGGGCAATGGTTGTGGGTGCATCGCAAGGGCGCCATCTCGGCGGCGGAAGGTGAGCCGGGGGTGATCCCCGGCTCGATGGGCGCCCCGAGTTATCACGTGCTCGGCCGCGGTTGCGCGGCGTCGATGTGCTCGAGCTCCCACGGCGCCGGCCGCTGCATGGCCCGGGGCGAGGCACGGCGAAGGATCGCCGCGCAGGAGCTGCTCTCGCAGCTGCGGGGGGTATGGTTCGATCATCGCGCGGCCGAGGCGCTGCGCGACGAGGCCCCGGCCGCCTACAAGGACATCGGCGCGGTCATGCGAGCGCAGCGCGAGCTGACCCGCGTGGTCCGTCGCCTGCGTCCGGTGCTGAGCTTCAAGGCCGCCGGCTGAGCCCAGGATGAGCGGCGACCGACTTCCGACATCACCCGGGTCCTTGTTGAGCACAGAGGCAGAGGCCACCTGGCGGAGGCCACCCCGCTCCTCACCCGCGGGTGACCGCCAGATGAAAGCAGGCCCCGCCGCCCTCGCGGGCCGTGACGAAGGCGCGACCACCATGTGCCTCGGCGACCTCGCGCACGATCGCCAGGCCGAGGCCCGCGCCGTTGCTACCGCGCTGCAGGCGGTGGAAGGGGGCGAAGATCGCCTCGCGCTCGGCCGTTGGCACGCCCGGGCCGCGGTCCTCCACCGTGATCGTCACCGCGGCATCGCCCGGTCGCAGCGTCACTTCGACCGCGCTGCCCGGCGGCGCGAACTTGATCGCGTTGGCCAGCAAGTTGTCGACCGCCTGGCGCAGCGGCCCCGGGTTTGCCCGCAGCGGCGCCTGCTCCGGTCCATGCATCTGCAGCGTCATCCCGCGGCGCTCGGCCGGCGCGCGATGCCCCGCGATCGCCGCCCGCACCAGCTCGGCCGCGTCGATCTGCACCCGCTCCCAGTCCGCGCGACGCAGGCTCGCCATGTCGAGCAGCTTGCTGGCCAGCTCCCCGAGGCGGTCGACCTCGTCGCGCACCCGGGTCAGCGCCTCCACCAGCTCCTCACCGCTGCGCGGGCGCCGGAGCGTCACGTCGACCTCCATCCGCATCGCCGTCAGCGGCGTGCGCAGCTCGTGGGCCGCATCGGCGATCAATCGGTGCTGGCCCTCCGCGGCCGCACGGAGCTTGACCGTCGCGTCGGCGATCGCGTCGCGCAACCCGGCGATCACGTCCGTGCCCGAATCGACGGCCGGCGCCGCCGTGAAGTCGCCGTCGCGCAGTCGTTGCATGTGCTCGTGGAGCCGCTGCACCCGGGCCCCGAGCCCGCGCGCGTGGCCGATCTGCAGCGCCAGCATCACCAGCGTCAGCGCCGCGCCGATCAGCCCCGCCGCCCGCGAATACGCAGCGAGCGCCGCGTCATGGCTCGCCAGCGAGACCGCCAGCCAAACCACGTGCGGCTCGCCGCGCGGCGACGTGATCGCCACCGTTAATTCGCGGATGCGCTCGTCGCCCGCGAGCGCCCGCGTGTGCAGCGTCGGCGCGCCTCCGACCGCGTCCGCCTCGATCCGCAGCGGCGCCACCGCGTCGTCTGGATACGCCAGCAGCCGCGCGCCGTCGGGCCCGTACAGCGCCCCTCGGTGGTGCAGGCGCTGCAAGTCGGCGATCAGCGTAGATTCCTCGAAGTGCAGGTGCGCGTCCTGGCCTGGCCGATCGAAGAGGCTCACCGACTCGCTCGCCGCCTGTAGCACCAGGCCGCGGTCGACGGACTCGATCAACAAATGCTCGAGCACGACGCCGATGACGAACAACGCCAGCGCCGCGAGGCTCGCCGGCAGCACCGCCCCGAACAGCAGCAGGCGCCGCTGCAGCGTCACCGCGGCGCCTCCGCCGCGTTCAGACGAAAGCCGACCCCACGCTGAGCCCGGATCGTCGGCGCCTCCGCGCCGAGCTGCGCCAGCTTGCCGCGCAGATAGCCGACATACACATCGAGCACGTTCGGCTCGCCGTCGAAGCTCGGGCCCCACACCGCCGCCAGCAGCTCCGATCGCGTCAGCACCTCGCCGACGCGGCGAAACAGCAGCGAGCACAGCGCGAACTCGCGGGCCGTCAGCGCCACCTCCTGCGCCCCGAGGAGCAGCGCCCGCTTGCGACTGTCGAGCAGCACCGCCCCGGCGCGCAGCTGGCCCGCCTCACCGCCGCGGCGACGCCCGAGCACCTCGATGCGCGCCAGCAGCTCGGCGAAGTCGAAGGGCTTGACCAAGTAGTCATCCGCCCCCGATCTCAGCCCGAGCACGCGCTCGCCGACCGCCCCGCGCGCGGTCAGCATCAGCACCGGCGTCTCGACCCCGCGGTCACGCCAGCCGCGGAGCAGCGACAGCCCGTCGCCGTCCGGCAGCATCCAGTCGAGCAGGATCACGTCATACGCGATCGTCTGCGCCTGCCCGAGCGCGTCGGCGCAGGTCGAGCACGCGTCGACCAGGTGGCCCTCCTCTCGCAGCCCGCGCTGCAGCAGCACGATCAGCCGATCGTCGTCCTCGACCGCCAGGATCCTCATGCCCTCGCCTCACGCCCGGCGAAGAATGGATACAGCGTCGGCAGGATCAGCAGCGTCAACAGCGTCGAGGTCACCAGCCCGCCGACCACCACCGTCGCCAGCGGCCGCTGCACCTCGGCGCCCGTGCCGGTCGCCAGCATCATCGGCACGAAGCCCAGCGCCGCCACCAGCGCCGTCATCAGCACCGGGCGCAGGCGCGAGTGGGCCGCCGCGATCGCGGCCTCGCGGGCCGGCATGCCCTGGGCGCGCAGCGTCGTGATCTGCGACAGCAGCACCACCCCGTTGAGGACCGCGATCCCGCTGAGGGCGATGAAGCCGATCGCGGCCGACAGTGACAGGGGGAGCGCGCGCATCGTCAGCGCCATGATGCCACCCACGCACGCGAAGGGCACGTGCGTGAAGATCAAGAGCGCCGGCCGCAGGCGGCCGAAGGCCAGCAGCAGCACCGCGAGGATCGCCGCGATCACCCCCGGGATGACCCAGGCCAGGCGGGCCCGGGCCTCGGCCAGCGACTCGTACTGCCCGCCCCAGACCATCCTCACGCCGCGCGGCGCCGGCACCTTCGCCGCCAGCTCCGTCTTCAGCGCCTCGACCACCTCGCCGAGCGCCGCCCCGCGGACGTTGAAGCCGACCACGATCCTTCGCTGCGCATCATCGTGATTCACCAGGCTCGCGGCCGGCTTGCGCTCGATCGTCGCCAGGTGCTCGAGGTCGATCAGCGCCCCGTCGGGCGCCGGCACCCGCACGTCCTCGAGCAGCGCCGCCGCCGGCGCCTCACCGAGCCGCACCCGGATCGGCAGGCGCAGCGGCCCGTCGTAGGTGTAGCCCGCCACGATCCCCGTGCGCAGCGCCTCGATCACGCGCAGCACCTCGCGCGCCGTCATCCCGTGGGTCGCCGCGTCGAGCATGCGCGGGTGGACCTCGACCAGCGACGCGTCCGGCGGCGCCATGATGCGGACATCGACC
>Ga0209480_10000129_pt1 | contig 69701 bp, 42 predicted proteins | sample JI61114C2DNA_FD_187501 | JGI IMG/M metagenome (GOLD analysis project Ga0209480, IMG submission 187501) | Wastewater effluent complex algal communities from Wisconsin, to seasonally profile nutrient transformation and Carbon sequestration -... | ecosystem: Engineered > WWTP > Effluent > Algae...
AGTGCCAGTGAGCACCGGTCTGAATAATTGAGAACACCAAAGGCAGTAGAGTCAAAACCGAGGTGGTGGACATACAGAGGCCACCGATAACGGCGCGACCTAGAGAAGAACTCTGACCATTAGACAAAGCCATAGGCACCATACCTGCCACCATGGCAATTGAGGTCATTAGAATTGGTCGCATTCGCATCTGGGCAGCGTGAATGGCCGATTCAGAAGCAGTCTTGCCTTCTTCTCTGGTTTTCTCGGCAAATACAACCAGCAAGATAGCGTTAGCAATACCGACACCGGTGGCCATAATCGCTCCCATAAACGATTGAATATTGAGGGTAGTATTAGTCAAAGTAAGAATGGTCAATACTCCAAGCAAAATAGCTGGTGTGGTCGACATCACCACAAGCACAATGCGAGCGGCCTGGAAGTAACCAAGCAACATCAAAGCGATAACACAAACAGCAAGAACCAAGCCACCAAGTAAGTGGGCAAAAGTATCTTTGAGCAAAGGCACCTGGCCAGTAACATCAGCAAATACACCATGGGGCGGAACACCGGCTCGCTTAATGGCGGCTTTCACTTCTTCGCCCACCCGGCCGAGATCGCCGCCACTGTAGTTAGCAGTAAGCGAGACCATGCGCATCATGTTATAGCGATCAAATTCGCCATTAGTGACGCCATACTGCACTGTCGCCACATCACCAATGAGAGGGTGCTGTGGTCGCCTTGTCTGGCTGCCCGGATAGAGCTTGGCGATATCAGGGTCTTCCATAATGCCGTGGGGCGCCATCTGCTCTTTGCGGGTGCTATTCATAGCAGGGAAGCTAGCAATATCGTCTTTCGACCTAATCTGGTCTTGAGGTACCTGTACTTGCACCTGATAAGAAAATCCACTAATTGGATCGCGCCACAGACTCAAATTGACAAAGCGGCTCGAGAAGAAGGCTGGTTGCAGAGACATCCCCACTTCTTCAGGGGTGAGGCCAAGCTGACCAGCTAATTCGCGATCAATATCAATTTCGCAAGAAGGGTAATCTAGGGCCTGCCCCCACTGCAAGTCACGCAGAGAACTAATCTTGGCCATCTCTTTCAAGACTTTGGCGGCAAATATTTTATTGGTGACTAAATTATGTCCTGATATCTGCACACAAATAGGTGTGGGTGAGCCCAAGTTCATGATCTGGCTAACAATGTCGCCCGGCTCGAAAGAATACTTAGTATCGGGAATTGCCTTAGCCAGACGCTTGCGCATATTGTCTTTGAAGACGCTCATATTGATGTGAGCATCTTCTTTGAGCTGCACATCAATTACGGCCTGGTGAGGGCCACTGGTCCACAAGAAAGCAGAGCTGATGGGGAACATTGGCGGTTGCTGCCCGGCATAACCAAGGCTTTTTTCGACATTGGCCTCACCGGCCTCAGCTTTAATCAGCTCAAGGGTCTTGAGCACACGCTGCTCTAATGCTTCTACACGCATACCTGTAGGGGCTGAAATGCGCATACGAAACTGACTGCTACCAGAATCAGGAAATAGCTCTTTACCAATATTGTTGTAGAGGAAGAGTACCAGCGAAATGCTAACAGTGAGATAAGTACCAATCACAACAAAACGCATAGGCATGAGCAGGTGCAATACACCAGCTAGACCGTCTTTCATCTTGTCGATAAAGTCAGGCTTGTGCTCTTTCTTCGGTCCTCGACCAATGGCCGTGGCATGGGCTTCCGCCTCCTCATCACCTTCGCCGTCGGGCACACCGCTATGTTCGTCTTTTAAAAGCCAGATAGCCATAATTGGCACTAAGGTTGAAGCCAAAGTAGTGGAGGCAATCATGGCAAAGCCCACGGCCAGCGATAGCGGAATAAACAGCTCGCGGGTTATACCGACCATAAAGAATGAAGGAATAAATACCGCCACCACTGACAACATGGCAAGCAGTCGCGGCACCATGGTCTCAACACAGGCCTCATAAACAGCGCGGGTTTTCTCCACGCCATTGGCCAGGTGACTGTGCATGTTCTCAATACAAACAGTGGCTTCATCGACAAGAATACCGATAGAGAGGGCAAGGCCACTCAATGTTTGAATGTTAATGGTCTGGCCGCAAAGCCAGAGACCAACTATTGATGACATCAACGAGAGCGGAATGGTAGTAACGACAATGGCCGTACTGCGCAAGTCGCGCAAGAAAAGCAAAATCATCAAACCAGGCAGAATTGTTCCCAGTACACCTTCGTGAAAGACGTCGGTGATGGCCTCACGCACATATTTTGATTGGTCAAATTCATAACTAATTTTGACATCAGTCGGCAACACGGCCTGCATGCGGGGCAAAGCGGAAGTGAGAGCATCGACCACCGAAACAGTAGAAGCATCCCCCCGTTTTACCGCTGGAATATAGACTGTGCGCCGGCCTTGGAAGAGAGCATAACCGGCCAAGATATCAGACGAATCTTCGACCCTACCAATGTCTTTGACAAATATCTGTGGCCCATGACCAGTTCGAATTGGCAAATAATCAAGTTGATGGATATCGGGCAAATCGGAGTTGACCGGGGCAATGCGCAAATAATCGCCGGTGCGTACGTTGCCTGCCGGCAAAACTTTGTTGCCTGTGGCCAGGGCTTCAATAATTTCGGCGCCCGAAATATTGTATTGCTTGAGCTTGTCAGCATCAACGCTGAGCACAATACTGCGAATGTTACCGCCAAAGGGCGGCGGCGCTTCGGCACCAGGCACGGTGGCAAGCAGCGGTCGTATGCGCGTATAGGCTAAATCTTCTAAGTCTTTAACTGTCTTCGTGGCCGAAGAGAGAACCAGTTGTCCCACCGGCAAACTACCGGCGTCAAAGCGCAAGACAAAAGGGTTATAGGTGCCATGGGGCATCAAACTAGTAGCACGGTTGGCCATGGCGACAATGGTGGCCATGGCGCTCGCCATGTCTGTATCAGGCTGGAAAAAGACCTTAATCACAGAGACGTTTTGAATAGTACGCGACTCAATGTGCTCAATCCCTGGCACATAGAGGAAGTAAAGCTCATAAGTGGAAGTGATGTAACCTTCCATCTGCTCAGGGGACATGCCGCCATAGCCCTGAATGACGTAAATAGCTGGAATCTTCAAATCAGGGAAGATATCGCGCTTCATGGTGCCGACAGCTAAGAAGGCCACACAAACAATGCTAATAACCGCAGCGATTATTGAAATCGGTCGTCTAAGAGCAAAGCTGATGATCCACATTTTGAGCTATCCTGTTTTCTTTCTTATCTCTAGCGTCGGATTACTTCCGACTGGCTCGACCTTCGACAATATCAACGATATCGAGGAAAGGCTTCAAATCTCCCTGGGCATACGAGAGCAGCAAAATCGCCCGCCACACTTCGACTTGTGCCACGGCGTCTTCTACTTCGGCTTCTGCAAGGGCTTTCTCGGCTTGGGCCAAGCTGACCATATCAGTCAGACCAGTGCTGTAGCGCTTACTCACTTTTAACTCGCGTACCCGCGCGGCTTGAACTAACAGCGGGGTTTCATCGGCAATCTTTCGTGCTTGCTCAAGCATTACTCTTGCCCGAGCATCTTTCTTCTCCAGCACTTGCATAGCCAGGTTCAAGTCGGCCCGGGCAGCCATTTCGTTGTTTAAGGCAATGCGCTTTTGGGCTTTGAGAGGGAAGTATTCCATCACAGGAAAACTAAAGGAAGCGCCGACCATATAGTTGAAAACTTGAGGCAGGGCGCCACCACCCACGGGGCGGATAGGATTAACACCATCGTTGCTACCCTTGCCCCAAACCGATGAGTTGAACCAGAGGTGGGGACGATAGGCCTTGTCTAAGACAATCTGTTTGGCTTTCCAGCGACCAATCTCGGCAGTTTTGAGCAAAGCTAAAGGGTGTGAACTCAAATCAATAGCACGAGTAGGCATAATTTGAGAAGGGCTACGCACCAGAGGGTCAGAGACAATATCAATATCAGCAGTGGCGGTGCCCATTTTCTCAGCGAGACCGACTAGAGCTAAGCGGGTATTCTTTTCAGCCTTGATTAAAGCAATGCGAGCCTTGGCTACTTCGTAGTCCCAATCAGCCGCTTCTACACCAGGTTTAAGACCCTCGGCAACTAATGTCTTAGCCCGCACATTGGCAGCGCGCATATGTTGCAGGGCAGCCTCCGTCGACAAAATAATCTGTTTAGCGGCGACGGCTTCAAGAAAAGCCTCAGCGGCATCGTAAGCCACATCAAGCTGAGTCAAGTTAACATCAGCGCGAGCCGTGCGGGCGTCAGCGTAAGCAAAATTGTCATTGGCGTGGCGCAGACCAAAGTCGACCAAGAGCCAGTTTAAGTTGACACCCTGCAAGTTATTGACTAGAGGTCGCATGCTAGATTTCTGCGAAACCGGACCAGAATCAATTGGCACGGTATCAAAGCCTGAGACATTGTTCATAACGGTGCTGGCCACACGGTTACCCGTAATAGCTGACTCTTGAATATCAATGTTTAAGTTGGGCAAGTACTGAGTTTTTGCAAGAGTGACGTTGGCCATTGAGGCTTTGAGCTTAAAGCGCTTTGAGGCAATGGTTGGATAATTGCGCAAGGCCACATCAACGGCCTCACGAATACTGACAGCAGAAGTTGGTCTGATTGGCTGAAATTGAAAATCAATTACGGCAGTTTCACGACCAGTGGCAAGAGCTGGCGCAACTGAACTAGTGCAGAGAAAAAATATGCATGCGAATAGAGCGAAGAGACGACGCAGGCGAATATCAACCAATAGAAATGGAGCTAGCCACTCTGTTTTTTTGAAACCGCAGACAGCCATTGGCGACCACTTGAATATGCCCACAACCCAGCCAAGCACTTGGCAGGCGGATAACGCCAGCACTAAAGAATAGTCTTAGCCAAAGAGATTATATAATGCACTCTATGGTGCCTCATTCATACAAGACGATTGTCTTATTATTCTTATCTGTGCTCACTTCTGACCTAAGTTGTGCGCCTCTCTTGGCCGCTGATCAAGAAGCCCTAGATCGCAAGTTTGGCCAATTTTCTGGGCAAGCTTTTCGTGACAGTTTTTTCTCTGAACAAATTAGACAAAGCTCAAACATGGACGACTTAGCCGAATTGGAGCGTAAGCTGGCCGAAGAACGGGCTGAGAAAAAAGAGCTACGGCGCCAACAAGATGCAAATGAAGAAAAAGATAAGCTTGAAAGAGCTGAACGAAATAAACATATGTTTGACCGCTCCGAAGACTTGCCGAAGACATCAAGCATGTCCGATTCGCCCGAAAGCAGCTACTCAACACCAATATTAGACAACGACTTTACCTTTAATTTTGAGAAGCAAGTGCTGCAATCAGATTTATTTTCCGATCACAGCACAGATTCCAAGCCAGACTCAGCCACAGATATGAAGCCTGATTTTAAAACCGCCGATTTTGACTGGTTGCAGGTAATGCGTAGTAATTCAGGGCTTTTCCCTCGGGCCCGCGAGGTGGACGATCATGAATTTGACCGCGACAGTGACAGCTGGGCCAAGAGAAAAGAGCGAGCCAAACTACCGGGCCGGGTAATCGAAGTAACTGGCGACTGGGTGCCTGACAAGCTAGACCCAATCTCGAATGGTGGCTTCACTATCGCCCCTGACAACGGCTCTCCGGTGCCATATAAACTCAATGGCCACGTTGACATCCAACGGGGTCGCCCCTGGAACGATAACGACTAACTTTACTTGTAAGCCCGCAATAGTTGAGCCGACAAAGCTTCGGCCAAAATGCTTCGAGCTTGCATCTGCATCTTTTCAGCTTCAGACTTGCGACCACTGCTAAGCATCACCAGCACATAATCTTGCAAGCAGGCAGCAACAAAGACGCTGCGCCTTCCGGTTGCATTGGCAATGCTAGAAAGGGCCCAAGCGTAATGATTACGCGAGTCTTCGAGCTTGCCTTGCGAATAATCAAGAAAAGCCAATTCATTCAAGCGCTGTGCCACTTCAAAAGTTTGTGCCTGCAAAGGAATGGCGGCCAGATCTGAATCATCTACACCACTGGCAGTATCACCTGCCGCTTTAGCTTGTTCAGTGATCAGCGAAAGTAAGACCTTCAGACGCTGCACAGATAAATCATCGGGAGCATAAACCGATTGATAAATTTCCAGTGCTCTTTCTAAAAGCGGGCGCGCCTCGCTGTAGCGATGCTGTTCAACATAAACTGCTGCTAAGCCCTTCAAGTCGCGGGCAACACTAGGATGCTTAGGCCCCAGGGTCTTAACATCAATAGCCACCATGCGCTCGTAATACTCTATTTGGTCGCCCTGATTGGCACTGTTGGAAAGATCAGCAGGAGAAGAAGTAGTAGTAGAAGGCAAGGAAGAAAGCAGCTGCGCCACGGTAGAGAAGCTCTCTACTGCTCCGTTATTATCAATAACAATACGTCCGTTATTGAAACTAGCGTTGCTGTTAGGCTGAGCCTGAATCTGCTTTTGTCGCTCCAACTCTTGCTGCCAGGCCGACTGAGGCACAGCCCTGGTCTTACCAAGCTCTTGCACTTGATCTTTGAGCAATTCTTTTTCGTACTGCGAAGCTAATATTTTGGCTGGCCCGGTATATTTGTGCAAAAGATCAAGATAATCGCTGAGAAGCTCTAGCAAGGGCTCACTTGAAGGCAGAGCGCTCTGGGCCATCATAATGCCCAAAGAGGAGCGGTAGTTGTCCTCAGCATCACGGTAAGGGCCATCTTGAGACAAAGCATGGCCAAGATGATGCAAACATGTGGCTAGTTCAAAGCTCTGGGGTCCAATATTGCTTTGGGCTAAATTAGCAGCTCTCTGGTAATACTCAGCTGCTTTTTTATACTGACCTTCTACCTCAGTGACACTACCCATGGTGAGCAGCAGTGGTATGAGCTTGACACTTTCCTTGCCGTATTGGCGCTCAAGTTGTCTGAGCGCCTGACGATAAAGCTTCCACGGCTCTTCCTGATAATCTTCTGTATGCAAGACATCAGCGAGACTTTGCATACACAAGACCAAGTCATCGACACTATGGGGCTCACGTTTAACTGAACGCAGGGCCTGCCGAAAAGAAACCTCGGCTTCCGGCAGTGACTTAGAAGCTAGCTGCTTGCGCCCCTGCTCTAAGAAAGTACGCCAATAACCAGCAGTACCGAAGTCGCCCTTACTTGTATTTGTTTTATTGTTAACTTTGGCACTAGATTTAGTGCTACCAGCGTTAGCAGAAAACGTCAGAGCTATGGTCAGGGCTAACGCGCAAGCCCGCAGAGCCGAGTCAGTCAAAGGGGCGGCTAATTTCACTGATTGGGACCGTCCGGCGATGCATCTTCAATTTTGCGTGCCCGAGCATTTAAAACTTTAGCTTCGGGCGCCCGGTTATCAGCTTTGAGCAAAATAGCATAGTTGCGCAAGACCGCAGCAACACTCTCATGATTAGGGCCAAAGGCTTTCTCACGAATAGCCAAAGCGCGCTTGTAGAGAGGCTCGGCCTCACTGTAGCGCTTCTGATCGCGCAGCACGCGGGCCAGATTATTGAGAGCGGTAGCAAGCTCTTCAGACTCTTGGCCCTGGTCGCGAATACGCACGGTCTCTTGGAAGAAGCCCAGAGCTTGATCATCTTTACCTTGTTCTTTATAGAGCAAAGCCAGGTCGTTCGTGGTTACTGCTACAGCGGGGCTATTGGCTCCCAGGGTAGCTTTGCGAATAGAGAGGGCTCGGGTCAACAGCGGCTCTGCCAGGTCAAATTTCTCTTGCTCACGATAGAGCTCTTCCAGATTAGTGAGAGCATTAGCGACATCTACGCCGTTGGCTCCTTCTTCTTTCTCGTATATTTCAAGGGCACCTTTGAGCAAAGTCTCGACTTCGTCATATTTAGCCTGGGGCATCAAAGCCAAAGCAAGATTTTGCATGCGATCAGCTAAAGCCACTGGCTTAGCTCCAGCAATGCCTTTTTGCAGCTCTAGGGCTTTGCGATACTGAGCTTCAGCCGACTTGTAATCGCCCAGCTCACGGTAAACCATAGCCAAGTTATCTACGGCAATAATGACATCAGCCGGATTTGCAGTCGGATCGGCAACAAGCACATCAACAGCCTGTTTCATCAGGGGCTCAGCCTTATCAAACTGTTGTTTCTCGCGGTATGTACGGGCCAAATTATTCAAGGCCGCAGCCTTATTGTGAGCGGCATTTTGTTCGCGCCCACTGCTGTCGGCAGTGTCAGCCAGCTCATTCACTTGCTTATAGACAGCCTCTGCTTCGTCAGCTTTACCTTCTTTGCGCAAGACCACAGCCAAGTTATTCATGGCTACAGTCTGCCCTGACTTATTCTTAGTGTCTTCCATCAGTTTGATTACGCGGCGCAATGTTTTCTCTGCATCGGCCAATTGGCCCGCATCTGAATACATAGAGGCCATACCAGTAAGGAAGGGGGCCAACTTAGGGTCGCTGGCGCTCGTATTTTTCTCGATGATAGCAATGGCACGCTCATACTGAACCTTAGCTAAATCGAACTTGCCCTGACGGCGATAAACCTGGGCCAAATTGCCCAAAGTGGCAGGCACAGAAAAGTCACCTTTTTCGCCTAACTTCTCTTTAATAGTTAGAGCTTTGTTCAAATTAGCTTCAGCTTCGGCATACTTGCCCTGAGCTTCATAGACCAAGGCTAAATCGTTGTAGGTTTTGGCCAAAAACTTATCTTCAAGCTTAGAGCTGAGACACTCGTCAGCAGCATCGCCGTATAGCTTTACGGCTTTGTCATAGTCTTTGCTCTGGGCTGCACTCTGGGCATCGTTTAAGAGTTTTTCCCATTCAACAGCCCCAGCGTGCGCGGTCAAATTGGCAGTTGCCAACAGAGCGGCAATTCCGACAGTGCCAATGATTGCGGCTTTCAGCTGTCTCACAAAAAACTCCTCGAAAAAGACATGCACTACTATATCAGCGCCGCCCTACTGACAAGCCCCTAGAATCAGCTCTGTACTTAAACCACGGCTAACCTACTTTAATAAGATGGTGCGCACAAGCTTGAAGATAGCGCGATCTGGCAGCATTTTACGCAGGGCCAGCATCGCTTCAGCATTGACGGGATAACGCATCCGCCATGAGTTATCGGTGGCCGCATCATAAACCGCATGAGCAACCCCGGCAGGTCCCGGTGCAGACATCCCCTCTTTGTGCATAAGGGGCAGAGCTTTAGCGACAAAAGTATCGTAGGCAGTTAGCCCTTCTTTCACCACCAAATCTTGACTGCGGTCGTAAAAAGGCGTCTTTATCGGCCCGGGCTCAATCAACTTTACTCGAATATTGAACTGTCTCAACTCATACTGCAAAGACTCGGAGAAGCCTTCCACAGCGAACTTAGAAGCATGATAGACACTATAAAGGGGGAAGGTGACGCGACCACCAACCGAAGAAATATTGATGATTGTTCCTGATTTGCGCTCACGCATGGCTGGCAGAGCTTCGCGGGTGACATTCATTAAGCCAAAAACATTGGTGGCGAACTGTCTCTCCACTCCCTCGGACGAACTGGCCTCAAAAGCACCGACCATACCGTAGCCGGCATTGTTGACAACGACATCAATGGCTTCATGTTTAGCTAGACCATCACTGAGCGCCTGGCGGATACTGGTCAGGTCAGTGACGTCAAGCCGCAGCACAGTCACTCCCGGCAAAGTAGCCAGTTCACCGGCGTGATCCGGGTTGCGCATTGTCGCCAGAACATTCCATTTTCTGCGAGAAAACAGGCGCACAGTTGCTTCGCCAATGCCACTGGATGCCCCTGTAATCAAAATTGTTTTTGTTTCAGCCTTTGACATACCAACTCCTACTAGTACTCCACTAGTACAACTGATATTACTACTATTAGTTAGTTAAAAATCAGTGGTCTTTCGGCCTCTTCGCCATAGTGATACAGATCAAGACCCAGCTCTTGCTCTGATTGACTAGCAGTGAAATTGATAAAGTGGTCTACGACCTTGGCTATGAGATAAGTGCCAACAAAGGTAAAAATCCAGACGGCTACAACAGAAGCCAACTGGGCAAAAAATAAGTGAGTGTTGCCGTAAATCAGGCCGTCGGCACCACCCGGATTAATTGCCTTACTGGCGAAAATACCAGTAGCCAAAGCGCCCCAGGTGCCAGCCATACCGTGGCAAGCACAAACATCAAGCGAGTCTTGAATTTTGAGATGCTCCGACAGCTTAATTGAGAAGAAAGCAACAATGGCACCAACTGCACCAATGAAAATGGCAGAACCAACATCAACGTAACCACAAGCTGGGGTGATAGCCACTAAACCAACCACCGCACCAGTGGCTGCACCCACGGCGGTATTCTTGCCTTCTCTACTGCTTACTACCATCCAGGTCAGCGCAGCAGCGGCGGCAGCTACTGTGGTCGTCACCAGGGCCTGAGCAGCGGCAGCATTAGCACCAAGGGCGCTACCACCATTAAAGCCAAACCAACCGAACCAGAGCAAGACAGCACCGAACAAAGTAAGGGGGACGCTATCGGGTTGAAAGCGACCATCAATAGCGCGCTTCTTGCGCCTCAGAGCAATACAAATAGCTAAGGCCGCTACTCCTGCTGTTATATGCACAACTGTTCCACCGGCAAAATCTAGCGAACCAAGGGTCTTCAACCAACCGCCCTCGCCCCAAACCCAGTGAGCCACAGGGTCATAAATCAAGGTGGTCCACAAAAGGGTGAAGAGCATAAATGACTTAAAACGCACCCGCTCCACAAAAGCGCCAGCAATGAGAGCCGGCGTGATGATGGCAAACTTCATTTGAAAAAGCATGAAGGCTAAATGAGGAATATTGGGAGCGTAGCTGGTCACGCTATTAATGCCAATACTGCCCAGACCACACCAGGAAAGATCGCCGATGACATGACCAACGTCTTTGCCGAAGCAAAGGGAATAGCCAAACAGAACCCATTGCATAGTGACAATCAAGAGACTACCAAAAGTAAGCATGATGCAGGAGAGCAAATTCTTACGCTCAACCATGCCACCATAGAACAAACCAATCGCCGGCGTCATTAGCATCACCAATGACGAAGACATCAAAACCCAAGCAGTGTCACCAGTATTCATCAAATTAGCTTATCCCCAAGAGCAGATCATCTGAGGCCTTCAATAGCTGGTTGTCTTCCTCACCAACTGGCACAACCAGCAAGAACTGCGGCAAGTAAGCCTCCCAGTTCTGCAAAATATCCAGGGCTCTTTGACTAGCCGTGGCTTGATGATGACGCTCGATCAACTGGCGCAGATAGGCAGCGGCTGGCCCAGTCACGGCACTCAGACGCTTATCGGCCTCGCCACAGTAGTTGGCCCTAAAGTTAGTATCACTATCAAGTACATAGGCCAGACCACCAGTCATTCCCGCCGCGAAATTACGACCAACGGGGCCAAGCACGGCAACAGCACCACCAGTCATATACTCACAACAGTGGTCACCACTACCTTCAACCACTGCCACAGCTCCGGAATTGCGCACAGCGAAACGTTCACCGGCCTGTCCTGCACAATAAAGGTAGCCACCAGTAGCTCCATAGAGGCAAGTATTTCCAGCAATGACATTCTGCCAAGAATGCTCGTAAATTGGCGCCGTCTGCGGGAACTTAATAACGATAGTACCGCCACTCATGCCTTTGCCTACATAGTCGTTGGCTTCGCCAGTGAGAGTAAGCTTGATGTTATCGACAATGAAGGCACCAAAACTCTGACCAGCTGAGCCTTTAAAGCGCAAGGCAATACGGCCTTTAAAGCCAGTATCACCGTAGAGCTTAGCGAGAGTGCCGCCAATGCGAGCCCCCACACTACGATCTGTATTTTTAATGGCATAAGCTTTGACCACATCACCATGCTCAGCAATTGCCGCTTGCACTTCAGCGTCTGCCAGTATGTGATCGTTGAGGCCACTGATATCGCCGTGGGGCGCTACCTGCGGTAATCGCCAGGCCTCGCTATCTTTGCTATCTTTGCTCAGAGAAGAAAATTCAGCTTTCTCTAGCAGGAAATCTAAATTGACCTGTTCTACCTTATGAGGTTTAACATCAGGCTTAACTTTCAACAACTCAGCCCGACCGAGCACTTCGTGCAGCGATCTATAACCAAGCTGCGCCAGGGTCATGCGCACCTCTTCGGCAATGAAGAGAAAGAAGTCAACGATCTGATCTGGCACCCCAGTAAACTTCTCTCTTAGTTTCTCTTTCTGACTGGTGATACCAACAGGGCAATTATTAGTGTGGCAGACCCTCGCCATAATGCAGCCTTCGGCAATCAGAGCAATCGAACCAAAGCCATACTCATTTGCACCAAGCATAGCCGCCATCACCACTTCCCAGCCCGAACGCAAGCCACCATCGACCCGCAACAAGACTCGATGGCGCAAGTCATTGCCTATAAGAGCGCGATGAACTTCTACCAGACCCAGCTCCCACGGCGCGCCGGCATGTTTAATCGAACTCAAAGCCGATGCCCCGGTGCCACCATCGTTGCCCGAGACCTGAACGATATCGGCGTTAGCTTTAGCCACACCAACAGCCACAGCGCCAATGCCCACTTCCGCTACTAACTTCACTGAAATTTGGGCCTGGGCGCTCACTTGTCTGAGGTCATAAATGAGCTGCGAGAGATCTTCAATAGAGTAAATGTCGTGGTGAGGCGGAGGCGAAATCAATTGCATGCCTTCTTTAGCCCGACGCAACTTAGCAATGTAAGGCGACACTTTGTGGGCTGGCAACTGACCACCCTCGCCTGGTTTCGCTCCCTGGGCGATTTTGATTTCGAGCTGCTGAGCGGTGACCAAATACTCTGGCGTCACACCAAAGCGAGCAGAAGCTACCTGGCGCACGGCAGAGCTAGCGCTGTCACCAGGCTTAAGGCCGCGCAATCCGGGGAAGCTTTGACTGGTGCCATCTTCATTGACGTCGGCAATGGCATAGTAACGCAAGGGGTCTTCGCCCCCTTCACCAGAATTAGACTTAGCTCCAAGCCGGTTCATAGCGATGGCTAAGACTTCGTGGGCTTCTTTGGAGAGCGCCCCCAGTGACATACCACCGGTGCAAAAGCGTTTTACAATTTCAGCGGCCGGTTCGACTTGATCGAGAGCTATGGCCGAACGATCAGAAACAAAAGTGAGCATATCGCGCAGAGCCAGTGGCGGCCGCTCCCGCACCAGAGCCGAGTACTGACGAAACTGCTCTTGCCGTTCTTGAATGCTTACAACTTTGCGGCTGATGCCGAGAGCCGAATGCAAAGCTTTAACGATCTTTGGATTATTGCCATGATATTCACCGCCAGGGCGAGAGCTCATCATGCCGTAGTTGATTAGCTGTTTATGACTAAATGGAAAAGCACGGCGATGGCAATCAAGAACATCGCGCTCAATATCGTCGATTTCCAGGCCACCAATGCGCGACGGCGTGCCAACAAAGCAGCGCTCAACAACGTTCTCGCCCAGACCAATACATTCAAATATCTGGGCACCGATGTAACTCGACAAAGATGAAATACCCATCTTCGATAGAACTTTTTGCAAGCCTTCTTCAATCGCCGCTCTAAAGTTAGCCTGGGCCGTCTCATTAGACAGTTCAACTAAACTCATCACCGCGCTATCGGCACAAGAGTGACGCACTATTTCTAAAGCAAGATAAGGGCAGACAGCCTGAGCACCATAGCCAAAGAGGCAGGCAAAGTGATGGGTCGTCCAGGCCTGGGCAGTCTCTACCACAATCGAACAATCTAGCCTCAGGCCCTGTCGAATAAGCTCATGGTGCACAGCAGCCACAGCGAGTAAAGCTGGAATAGCAACCCTTTCAGAGTTAACACCACGGTCGCTCAATATTAGTATCGACTTGTGATCACGCACAGCCTCAAGGGCCCGTTTGCACAAATTGCTGAGGGCCTTATCTAAGTTGTTTTCACTGGGCAAGAAGAGCAACGAAACAACTTCTGAAGCAAATGCTTTGTCTTCAGTGCCAAGGTGTACAAGTTTATCTAGCTCTCTTTCATTAAGAATCGGGCTGCTTAGATGTATTGACTTTGCCCCCTCCTGGTTGGGGACGAACCAGCCACTCTGCCGCCCCAAGTAAGAATCGATAGACATCACCAACTTCTCGCGCAAGTGGTCTATGGGCGGATTAGTTACCTGAGCAAAGCGCTGCTTAAAGTAATCGTAGAGCAGGCGAGGCTGACTAGATAGCACCGCCAGCGGTGTATCATCGCCCATCGAATAAATAGCTTCGTGAGCAGTAGAAGCCATCACCAATAATATTTGAGCGATATCTTCTTTGCCGTAGCCATAGGCTGTCTGCAAGCCAATCAGATCGCTATCAGCCAACTTAATCTGCTCAGCAAATGGTTCAGCTGAAAACTCCACTCTTTCACTAGCAACCCACTGGCTGTAGTCATTCTCAAGAGCAATTTCTCTTTTAACTTCAGAATCAGTATTTACTTTGCCACTAGCAATATCAACAGAAATCATCTGACCCGGGCCCAAGCGGCCCTTTTGTAAGACTCTGGCCTGATCGAAATCGACAACACCGGCTTCTGAACTCAAAAAGACCGTGCCATCATCCAGCACGGTGAAGCGGGCAGGACGCATACCGTTGCGATCAAGCTTGGCCCCCACAGTTTTGCCATCGCTAAAGACAATCAAGGCCGGCCCATCCCAGGGCTCTTGGATGGCAGCAAAATACTTGTAGAAGCCAGCTATATCATTCTTTATATTGCTCGAGGCATCAGGAATGAGCTGCATCAAAGCTGACTCGGGTCTGCGACCGAGGCGCAGAAGCAATTCTAGAGCATTGTCTAGACTGCCTGAGTCTGAGGTATTTGCACTGACGACAGGATAGAGCCCCTCTGGGTCGCTTGCCCAATCGGGATGCTCAAGCACCATTTCTCGGCACTTCATCCAGTTGCGATTGCCCAAAAGCGTATTGATTTCACCGTTGTGGCCTAACAATCGAAAAGGCTGGGCCAAGCGCCATTTCGGCAAAGTATTGGTACTAAAACGGCGGTGATAAACAGCAAACTGACTCGCATACGACTGATTGAGCAAGTCTGGATAAAATAGCTCCAGTTCATAAGAGCGCACCATGCCTTTGTAGACAATCGTTTGGGCCGATAGAGACGCAATATAAAAATCCGAATATTGATCGCCATAACTGCGCAAATAGGTCATTGTCCTTTTGCGAGCAAACAAAAGCTTGCGCTCAACTAGTGACTGCGACCACTGAGGCGGGTGACTGACAAATATTTGTTCGATAACTGGACATGTGGCCCTCGCCAAAGGCCCCAAAACATCTTTATTGATGGGAACCTGCCGCCAGGCTCTAGCGGGAAGTTCGAAGCCCTCACCCAGCAAGAAACGCTCTAGTTGTTGACGACAAAAATCAGCGCCGGCTTGCGGTAGAAAGACCATACCTACGGCTTTTGCGTCAAAACCTTCTTGGGCAAATAAAGCCGAGGGAATAGAGGTAAGAATACCCGAGCCATCACCTGTAACACCATCGGCCCCGCAAGCACCACGGTGCTCCATACGACTCAAGGCCGTAAGCGCCTCACGTATGACTTGATTGCTACTTTGCCGTCGATACACGAAACCTACGCCACAAGCATCTTTCTCAAAGGTGGTATTAGCTTCGTTCATATCTTTCCAATGCAAAGCCGGGCCATTGCTGGCCGCAGGTTAAGGCTCTTGAGCAAATTTTAGTAAGCTCCGAGTCTTCGATTATTAGCCATGCTTACTGTGATGGCAAGAAAATGTTAAGTAAAGCTGAAGAGCGTTTTCGTACACATTCTCGAAAGCAGGCCAGGGCATGCCATAGCTGCACCGTTACAAGAAGCAATACTTCACACGATATATCTGTTTGTATACTAAAGGCCCTTGCCTACTTAAATATGAACAACCAGCATTCGCGCATCACTCTTTCAATCGACAAAAAAGCCCAGCCTCTCTTGCACTCGGCAGCGTACGTTGCCGGTCAAGCCAAGTATGTCGGCATCAACTTGGCCGCACTAAAAAAATTGGCCGTCGACCTTAGTCACAAATTAGGCATTGGCGATGGCGCTAGCCACTGGCTAGAAAGCGCACCAACCCTAGTGAAAAACTATTTCGAAAGTCTCAGCCTAGAAAATCGCCTCCTATTTTTGACAGTTTTTCATACCATTGGTTTCTGCTATTGGGCCAAGCAAGAAAGTAAACCCTGGGCAATTGAGATTGCAGACGGAGTTCTCTCTGAAAGAAAATATAACGGGGCCATGGCACTGCTCTTGAGCATGGCTACCAATGCGGATTTTCTCAACTTAGAATATTTAGCCAGCTTGAACCTAGAGCAATTCAAAACATTGCTAGCGGGCCAAGCTAGTGAGAATATCGATGCACTAGCACTGCTCAAAGAACGCCATGATTTTATCGTCGCCTTAGCTCAGAAGCTCAGTGGTGAAAACTATCTGCAGGCACTTTTGCCGCTACTGGCTACAGCTTCAGCCAGAGAGCTTGCCCTCAAATTTGCCCATGAATTACCTGGCTATTTAGACGTTGCTCAATACAATGGTAAAGAAATTCTCTTTCTCAAACGGGCTCAGCTTCTAGTTTCTGACCTCAATCACACCCTGGTATCAAGCGGCGCTACTGCAATTTATAAGATAGAAGAGCTGACCGCTTTCGCCGATTACAAACTGCCGCAGCTACTGCGCCACGATCAAGTATTGACTTACGAAATGGCTCTAGCGAAGCGAATTGACGAGCAAATTGAACTAGAGGCGGGCAGCGAAGAAGAAGTAGAAATCAGGGCAGCAACAATAATCGCTGTTGAATTAATTCGACAGGAACTAGAGAATCTTGGTTTTGCCTCTAACGCTGCGGCCATCGACAACCAGCTCTGGCAGTTGTCTCAGAAGCTCGATAAGACAAAAGTGAAACCATATCACCGTTGTAGAACTGTTTTTTACTAAGGCAACAACTGATGTTTCAGCAATGTTCACGCTGTCAAGCAACAATGACGAGCGGAGCAAAATTCGATGGCCGTTCAACTTGTCTGGTTCAAAAAAGATCTGCGCCTAGCCGATCATCAGCCCCTATACTTGGCCTCCAAGCAAGGCCCAGTGCTCTGTGTTTATGTAATCGAGCCAGAAGTTATAGGTAGTTCGGAGTTTGATTCTAGCCATCAAGTCTTCATCAATCAATGCCTAGAAGAGATGCACAATAAGCTACTGACACTCAACAGCGGCCTTATTGTTCTGCGGGGCAATCTACCAGAAGTTTTTGAGAAACTAAAACAAGAGCTTCCATTTGAAAAAATTTGGTGTCATGAAGAAATTGGCAACCAAGTCACATATAGGCGCGACTTGCGCCTCCAAGCCTGGTGCAAGAAAAACGGCATCGCCTATGAAGAGCTACCCCAGACAGGAGTAATACGAAGGCTGCGCAACCGAGACGGCTGGAGTGAGAAATGGTTTGCGCGCATGAAAGCTCAGCGCATTCAAGAGCCCAAAGCAGCTCTAGCGAGCCCAGAAAACGGTCAAGACTATCTCAAAAAGCTGCACGGCTTTGGTAGAATCCCGCAATTAGCCGAGTTGGGCTTGCCGCCATCGACGAAGCCACTAGCGCAAAAGGGTGGCGAAGCCAATGCTCAGGCTGAACTCGCTTCATTTCTTTTTGACAGAAGCAAGCAGTATCGCAGCGGCATTTCAAGCCCGATCACAAGCAGCATTAGTTGTAGCCGCCTGAGCCCATATCTGACATTTGGAGCCATCTCTCTGCGCACGGCCTATCAAGCGAGCGTGATGCGTCGGGTGCAACTAGCAAAAGAACCGAATAACGGCAAATGGCAAAATAGTTTGACGGCTTTTGAAGAGCGTCTGATTTGGCATTGCCACTTTATGCAAAAGCTCGAAGACGAGCCGCAAATAGAATTTCGCAACATTAGCCGGGTCTATGACGGCCTCAGAGAAGATAATTTTCGGCAAGATTACTTCGAAGCCTGGTGCCAGGGCTTGACCGGATACCCAATGATAGACGCTTGCATGCGGGCACTAAAAGAATCGGGCTGGATTAACTTTCGCATGCGCGCAATGCTTGTTTCTTTTGCTTCTTACAATCTCTGGCTGCACTGGCAGCCCACTGCAGTCTATCTCGCTCGTCACTTTTTAGATTTCGAGCCGGGTATTCACTACCCGCAATTTCAGATGCAATCTGGTACCACTGGCATCAACGATATTCGAGTCTACTCCGCAGCAAAGCAAGGAAGAGAGCAAGACCCCGACGGCAGTTTCATTAGACGCTATGTCCCTGAGTTAGCAAAAGTTCCCATCGAGTTCCTCCATCAGCCAGAGCTAATGCCACCACTCTTCCAACAATTCCACGGCTGCATTATTGGCAAAGACTATCCCGCCCCCATTGTCGACGAGCAAGCATTGAAAGTAGCAAAAGACAAAATATTTCAATTGCGAAAAACCGCGATGGCTGAAGAAGATGCCAAACGCGTGCAGCAGAAACATGGAAGCCGAAAAAAACCAGGCGACAAAAACTGGCGCTAACTTTAGTGTCATTTCCTGTGGCTCTTAAGATAACTATCAACGGCGCTATTGCAAGCACATTGAATGCCGCGCAAAGTCGCCATGGCGCAAGCAATTGAAACCAGACATAAAGATAAAGAGCCTGTATCCATTGAACTTACCTACTTCTGCTGAGCAATACGACAGATCCACTGACAACATAATCGCTCAAAAGACATAAAGAAGGTGTCAAAGTTATATCTAGCGAAGTAAAGAAAAGGTCAAGAGAGTTCTAATTCGAAAAACTACTTTGCTCCAGAACTTTGGTCAATAGCCGCTGTAGCCTTGATCATTTTATCGATGTCATCCATCAAATCTAGGCCTTTTTTGCCTGGATCAAACTTCAAAGCCCCATTGAGCAAGTTCAATCGGTCGGTCAAATGCTTGTCATAAGCCACTTGTCCAAATACTTTGTGCTCGCACCAGGCAACTTTAGTAGCCAGCCGTACACCTGGAGCCGGAGGGGTGGCCGCCTCAATAATTGCTTGATCGGCCGCTGTCGGTTGGTGACTAGCCTGGGGAGCCTGAGCCGCCCCTTGAGACTGCTTCTCCACAGCGCTACGGGGACGAGCCCGCACACCAGCGAAGGGGCCAATGCCCGGGACAAAGAAAGACTGACCGCCAGAAGCTGGCATGCCATTCATAGGAATACCGAGCAGGGCGCTGCCCATTTTAGAAAGGAAGCTGCCACCGCCACCCGCCCCGGCGCCCCCAGAAGCGGCTCCAGACTGAGCACTGTCGACAGTGGTTGAAGATTGGCCAAGAATCTTCTTGTGCAATTTCTTTTCGGCATAGTCTTCTAAGGCATCGGTGCGATCACCCAATGCTGAATCGGGCATAGCTTTACCAAAAGCCTTAACTTCCATGCGGCCGAGGCGATCGCCCAGAGCCTCACCGTCATAGGTCTGCTCTAGGATGGCCTGTTCAAGAGCCGTAACACGGGGGTAAGAAGCTGATTTAGCCTCAGGAGCACCAGCCGAGTCAGTCTGCTCCACGCGGCCCGAGGCGCCAGCAGGAGATGGCTGGGCATCATCCTCTTCTGGCCCCTGGTAACCAGGCCCAGGAACAACCATCTGTTTATGCAAAGTAGTTTCAACATAGCTTTGCAAACTGTCGGTGCGATCACTCAAATCAGCGCCATCAGACGATTTGCCAAAGGCTTTGGCTTCCATACGCGCCAAGCGCGCCGGCAATACGTCGCCAATATATGATTTGCCTAGAATGGCAGTCTCCATAGCCGTAATGCGCGGATAGCTATCTTGATCGGCAGAAGCTCCCTGTGCCTCTGCCGCGGCACAATAGCCAGCAGGAACAGCTAGCACTAGTGCCAGAATTGCCATAGTGCAAGGGTAGAGCCAGAATTTTTTTTGCTTTAATCGGGGCATAGTATTTCCAAATGCCCCATTATGGCATCACCCCAGCATCAGTGCCTTGACTCTATCTCACCTATTAAAGTCCAGCAGGAAAGCGAAGCTCAGCACGGGAAACGACAAATATCATGGCTCCAGTTCAATTTGTTAGGCCGGCAGAAAGACGGGCACTGCAATGCACCGCAGCTCTAGCAATCTTGACCACAGCTTGTTGCAGTGCTTGGGCAAAGGACAATGGGCAGCAAAAGCTACAAGAGAATCCGCTAAAAACGCGGCAGGAGATTTCACCAGAGAAACAGGCCCAGAGCCTGAGAAAACTAGCTCTGAAGAAAGAAAGCCAGGGCGATATCGCAAGCACCGCGGCCCTAGAGGAAAGCGCCTTTAAGCTCGATGACAAGTTTCAGGGGCAACATTATTACAACAAAGAGGGCGATCTCTATAGACTGCGCCAGCTGAATCTCAAATTGGGCAATTACGCCGTGGCGGAGCAGTATTGCCGTCGGCTTCTAGCCTTATCAGAAGAAATCTATGGCATCAATAGCTCTAATGTTGCCGACGCCCTAGATGCCTTGGCGGAAATCCTCAAAAAAGAAGGTCGAAACCCTGAGGCAAAAGCAGCAGAAGCAAGGTCGCAAGCTATAGAACAAAGCAATCTAAACGGAGACATAACTGGCCAAAAGCAGCCAATCTTCAAGCCCAGTAACACGCTAGCAAAAGAGACAATTTTGCATCCCGTTCTAAACTCCAGAGCTGGCCATGGCCTGGAAGGCAAAAAGCTCGACCGCAAGGTCTTCAAAGAATTGAGCGCACTTACCCAGGTGTCCAACGACAATCATCGCGGCGTCTGGACCACTTACTTTGGCAATGCCGAAGAAGAAGCGGCGCAGCAGTTTTGTGGCGTTGCCAAAGGCATGACTAAAGCACAAGTTGAAGCCTGTGCCGGAGCACCAAGATTCCGCGGCGGCAAAATAGACTGCTGGAGCTTTTGTAAACCGGGAGAAGATATCTGGCTCTATGCTTTTGGCGAGAAATGTGCGCCAGTTAGCTTGGTCTTCCGCAATGACCGTTGCGTAGAGGCAAAGCGTCATAGCGATGATTTAGACTTTGATTATCAAGTTTGGCGAGCAGATCAAATCAGCAAATTTGCCAGAGGTAAAACAGCAGCTCAAATTATTGCCTATGCTGGCCCACCAGTTCAAGCGCAATTAAACGGAGTGGTCCAACCGGCCAAACAAACCAAGAAGAGTAAACTTAACTATGTCCTCGGCTCGCGTACCAGCCTTGTTTGCTACATGAAAAAGGGCATTTGTGTTGACCCCCAAAAATTTCTCATTGGCCGACAACCAATGACAGAACAGAGCCGACACTACCAGTAGTACCATCAAGACTAATGCTATTTCTATAACTAGTACTACAAATTAGCTATACCAAAGCAAGACTAATTCTTCCAAGAATTCTTAGCCAATAGGTCTTAAGCAGGTTTGCCCCAAAGCCAACCTTGACCAAATGGCACTCCCATTTCGACTAATAGATCGAGCTCTTCCCGGCACTCAATGCCTTCAGCAACCAATTCAGCACCCAGCGAATTAACAACTTTCACTAGCCGCTTGAGCAAACGAGCCTTGGCCGGTTCTTCCGAAATTCCTGAGACATACTTACGATCGATCTTGACGATGTCTGGCTCAAGAATAATCAAGCTCTCAAGGGAGCTGCGACCAAAGCCAACGTCATCTACTGCCACCAGTAAGCCCCGCTCTTTCAACGCTTGAACGTGATCGCGTAGATAAGCTGGGTCACCAATGAACTGCTGCTCGCTAATTTCTATGACATAGTTGCCATCAGTTTTATTGGCAGGGAAAAGGGTCATCAAGCGCTCAATGGGAGTATCCATGATCGTTGATGGGAAGAGGTTTACGTGGAACCTGGCTGTTTGATCGAACTTGGGATCAGGACAAGCCGAGAGACAAGTTTTCAAACAACGCAAGTCAACAATGGTGAGCAAGTTGTGCTCAACAGAGACGCGGAAGAGGTCATCCGGCATCTCGAAAGCACCGGCAGGACCACGACTTAAGATTTCGTAGGCGACTACTTTTTCATCACTAAGGTGAAAAATCGGCATGGATACAGCACGGAAGCAGTCGCCGCGACGCAACTTCTCGGTCAACTCTTCTAGCGCAGCCTTATCAGGAGACTGTCCAGCGCCAGCTTGCTTATGCTTCTCGCCGGAAGAGACGCGGTTCTTACCGAGCATCTTCGACTCACGCACGGCCAATCTGGCCAAAGAAAGTACTTCTTCTATTGAGCAAAACTCGTAGGGAAGAGCCAAGACGCCTAAACTGGCGGTTACTCTAACGGTCTCGGAAGCTAATCGCAGCGGGCTTTCAGCCACCGCTAAACGGATTTTTTCAGCAACCAGCATACCTTCGGCAAAACGAGTATCAGGCAAAATCAAGAGGAACTCATCACCACCAAGTCGTGCCAGATGGTCGGTCGGTCTAACGGTCTCCCTGACACGGTCTGCTATTTCGTGAAGAACAACGTCACCCACAGCATGACCAAACTGCTGATTGATGCGATCAAAATCATCGCAATCGATCAAGACTGTCACTAAATTCCAGCCACCACGCTGGGCCCGCACATATTCTGCCTCAAGAGCTTTCTCTAGACCGGCACGGCTAAGAGCTTTAGTAGCAGCATCAACGTTAGCGATAGTATCTAATTGCTGATTAGCAGCAAGAACCTTCTGATTAGCTTCGTGCAACTGATCTTCGAGCTGCTTCACCTGCATAGCATGGCGAATTGACTGCAATAAGACCCGAGCATCTACTTCGTCTTTCACTAAAAATTCTCTAGCACCAGAGCCCATCGTCTGGCCAGCGATATCATCTTTACTGCTATTGCCCACTACAACGACCGGCACACTAGCGTCTTGAGCTCTGAGCTGGCGGAATTTATCAGCACCATCGTTGCCAGCGCCATCTTTAGAGCAATCAAGCAAAACAACGTCGACCCCGCCTTCGCCAAGGCGCTTCAAACCTTTTGCGATATTCTCGGTGAATTCCATGGAGATTTCCATGGAGGCATCAGGCCCCGAAACTTTTTTGAGCACATCCTTAAGGGCGAACGCGCCCCCAGCTGTGTCTTCAATTAACAATACTTTGGTCTTCCTGGCTTCCATCATTTCACCGAACTATCTGGGATTCCTATCCACGCCCGAGAACGATTTTTCAAGAGCGAGAACCTCCTAATTTAACATCGATTTCATTTTTCGACAGCGTTCCAAGAATTAGACGAAACATTCCTACTATTCCTAATATTCCTATCTGTCCCGCATTGTCACGCATTATCAGATCCGGCTAACTAGAGCTTGCCAAGCATTCAGGCAAGTTAAAACCTGGCGAAGTGCTTGTGAATAGAGCTCGTGGGGGAGATTTGACCCTAGTAAAACCGAGTGTCAGCCGACCGAGGACATATCTCTTTATGTATTGTGCCCGCCCAAGAAGATATTTAGCGATTTTTTTGATAGCAAAAAAACTTCTCGATAATCTCAGTTCGGGCATTTGAGTCTAGTACCATGGGGAGACCCTACTGGGAGTTCTAGGCTCAGCTCTAAAAACGGCAGAGTGATCTTTCACTTTCAGAGCTTTGTATCCCCTAGATGCCCCATTCAACAGCACCTCAAACTAACAAACAAAAACAGAGAGTTATGCAGGAACCCGCAGCCAAGAATTCAAGACCGAACAACCTTCTCAAGCAGGTCCTAGCTGGAGCCTTCGCCATTTTCCTCTTATGGTATGCCTTCAAAGGCACCAACCTCGCCGAACTTTGGCAATACTCCAAAAACGTCAAACCTTTTGCTGTTGTACTGATATTCGTCTCCGGCATATTTGGTACTTTTCTCCGCTCTTATCGCTGGACAATTTTGCTGCGGCCTTTGTCCGATAAAAAAATCAGTCAGTACAATTCCTTTTACGCAGTCATCATTGGCTACGCAGTAAACGTTGCCATCCCACGAGGGGGCGAGGTAGTACGGCTACTTTCAATTTGCAAATCAGAAAATCTTCCCTGGGCTGGTGTTTTATCGACCATGTTGATAGACCGGATGCTCGACATCGCTCTTCTGGTATCGTTTCTCGGCGCAACCTTAATGATTCTGCCTCCAGACTTGCTAGCCTCGATGCCGTGGCTCAAGCCCGGCGGGCTGTTATTACTTGCAGGAGTGGTAGTTGGACTAATAGTACTGCCCAATGTTGGCGCCATTTTAAAGAAGTTGCTGAGCTTAAACTTGGCCAAAAGCAGACTACCTGAAAAGCTGAGAGAGCGTTTCTATCAGCTAGCCGAGCAATTCGACACTGGCACTCAAGCGCTCAAAAGCCCAGTTCAGTACCCCTACATAGCCTTTCTTAGCGTTGCCATCTGGAGCACCTATTGGCTCAACTTTTATCAAATGGTGTACGGCTTCGGCCTCGAAAGTAAAATCGATCCACTTCAGTGCCTGATAATCTTCACCATCGGTTCGGCCGGCGTGCTTGTTCCAACTCCTGGCTCAGTGGGCACCTTCCACCTTTTGGTCAAAGAAGCCACGGTGATGACAGCGCACATCCCGCCAGACCAAGCATTGGCCTTCGCCACCGTTTTACACTTTCTCACTTTCGTAGCAATAAGCTGCATACCTGCGGCTCTATTGTTCTTCTATGAGCGATTTTTTGCCAAGAAAGAAAAAGCCAATTAGCACCTCATAATATAGATAACTGGAAATACCATGGAAACCCCTCATAGCTTCGCCGCTAGAATCACTGCCAGCTTTGCCCTCGGCTGCCTCAAACCAAAATCGAGAGTACTCGATGTCGGCGCTGGTGACGGAGCCATTGCCGCAGCAATGCTCAAAGGCGGCCTGCAAGTCACAGCCATAGACCCGAACCAAGCAGCTGTTGAAAAAAGCACCGCCTTAGGGGTCAAATGCTTCCAAACTGAATTGGAAAAATTTGAACATGAAGAGTTTGACGCTCTTTTGTGCAGTCGCTCTCTTCATCATATGCAGCCACTAGACAAAGCTATGGCTGCGGCCTATCGCTTACTTAAGCCTAACGGCTTACTTCTGGTCGACGACTTTGGTTACGAACGAGTCGATCAGAAAACAGCAATCTGGCTCTTTAACTTGGCCCAATTAATTGCGGCTGAGGAGAAGCCCAAAAAAAGCAAAGACGAAGCGGCAGAAAAGCACCGCCACAGCTGGCTTACAGCAGAGCGCCACGAAAGCAATACACTCGGGCCTGGCCATGAGCAATCTGAAGCGATTTCTCTTTGGCGCCACCACCATGAAATAGAGCACCATGTCAGTTCTTTCGAGAGGGTCAAAAACGCCCTTTTAGACAAATTTGAAATCATTGAAGAGCGCAGAGTACCCTATCTTTTTCATTATCTCTGCGATCTTCTACCCCACACCAAATCTGGTGCCGATAGGGCCAGCCTGATTTACAACTGGGAAAAAGAACTAGCTCAAGTTGGCGGCATAGAAATGTGTGGAGCCCGTATCATTGCCATCAAGGCTTAAATCTTGCTCTTGCGCTTCTCCACAAAATCGATAATTTTGGGCTGCATTTCTTCGAAAAACTTAGGGAAATTCTCGGGGAGATGATTGAAGACAGCGGCAACCTGCACTCCATCAGCAAGGTGACAAACAAAGCTGGCCGTGCCAAAAGTAAGAGCTCCGCTATGGGCCCACTGGCCAGTCTTGGGCGCGAAGTTCCAACCTTTAGCATAATATGCGCCAGATTTCTTCTTGGTTTTGACTGGCGCCACTTCTGGTGGTGCCAACATCAAATTTATGGTATCCGGAGTCAAGAGCTTACAGCTACTGCTGCTGCCATCAGCGGCGGCCACAAACTTGACGAGATCTTCGGCTCTAGCTAACCAGCCGCCATGGGCATCCATTGCTTCTTGGGAAAAGCTTGAACCATACGAAGCGGCTACTTGCTCAGGTTCAGCGGCGTACACAGACCAGCCTTTGTCACCAATGCCTCTATCGTCATAGAAAACTTCAAGGGGCGACATCTCCACCAGGCGGGTGTGGCCAAGAGCCATGGCATCAGCACCGGCAGGCTTTAGAACATTCTTTTTGACATAAATCTCGTAGTCTTCACCACTGACCTTTTCAATTATGCGGCCAAGCATGTTATAGCCAAAATTGGAATATTCATACTTAGTCGCAGGATCGCGATCAAGCGGTTTGGTTAAGCGATAGCGAACAATCGCTTGGGGAGAAGCCGGCTGCGGCAAACTATACTTTTGAGCAGCGAGGCGCAAATATTCAAACTGGGGATCGCCTTTCTCATTAGAAAAGCCAGAAGTGTGCTCAAGCAGATGCCGCACGGTTATGGTCTGCAACTTGGGATCAAAAGGCTCACCGGCAACAGGTTTGTAATCTTTCAGTATGTCTAGAGCTTTATCTTCTACGGTCAATTTACCTTGCTGCACCAGAGTCATAATCGCCACTGCGGTAATTGGCTTAGACGAACTGGCAATGCGAAAAAGCGAATCACAGGTGGTATCAACTTTATGCTCTTTGTCGGCAAAGCCAAAAGCCTTAGAATAAACGAGCTTGCCATTCTTAGACACAGCCAGCTGCCCGGCATAAATGTCATTTGCCTTCATCACCTTGAGCATAAGGTCATCGAGCTTATCGAGTTTGCTCGAATCAAGCCCAGTACGGCTTGTCACCGGCAGGCTTACTTTCTCGTTCTTTTTGGCCGCGAAAGCCGCTTGACTTGGGTCTTGAGTAAAAATCGGGCTAAGTAAAACGCTGGCGCAAAAAAAGCTCGTCATTACTTTGATGGGAGAAGTTTTCATTTTTTTGGCTTCCTTATAGGTCTGCTTATTTTTCTCTTGAGCGGCTGACATTGAATACAAAAATGACTGGAACGACCATTGAGTTTGATCCGCTCAATTAAGCTGGAACACTGGCGACAGGGCTCACCTTCTCGCCCATAAACCCAGGCCAAATTTTGATAATTACCGTTAACACCACTACTATCGGTATAGTCACGCAAAGTAGAACCACCAGACTCGATAGCACGACTGAGCACTAACTGCACATTCTCAACCAGCCTATTCAGCTGTTCATCTGAGACTTTGCCAGCGGCGATGGTGGGATGAATACCAGAGAGAAACAACGACTCATCAGCATAGATATTGCCGACACCAGCGAGTATGTGCTGATCTAATAACGCTGTTTTCACTGCTTGATTTTTGCCTTTGAAGGCACTGGACAAATGAGCGCTAGTCAATGACTCAAGAGGTTCCACACCCAATTGCACCAGGCTGGGAATAACATCTTCAAATGTCTTTCCTTTAGGTTTAAACCAGAGTCGACCGAAGACGCGCATATCTTCGAAATGCAACTCCCGACCGCTAGCAAGCATAATGCGCACCCGCAGAAACTGTGGCGCTCTTATTGTTTTTGCCGTTCTTTCCGACTTAGTAGAGGTAGTAGCCGCTTTAGTAGCAGCCTTAGCTGCTCTAGCTGTCTTAGAAGCTTTAGCACCACTCTCGCTAGCTTCGCGCACGATGAGCCGCCCCGACATACGCAGGTGACAAGCCAAACCGGCGCCACGATCAAGTTCAATTAAAAGATACTTGCCACGGCGCAAAACCTGACCAAATTTATGACCGGGAAGAGCAGAGATAAAGGCATCAACATCAGGAAACGCAATAGAAGCGTCGCGCAAAACCTCAACAGCCACAATAGCATCGCCTGCTAAGGCCAATTGCAAACCTCGTTTTACTGTCTCAACTTCGGGTAATTCTGGCATTTAGTGGCTCAATCAGTAATTATTCCTAGCCCGGAGCAAAGAAGAAGGCCGCACCTAAAATGGCGTATACGGCCAGAAGTTGAACACCTTCCAGCCAATTACATTCACCATCAGTAGCCACGAACGAAAGAATGATTACAGAAACCACGATTGAAAGTATCTCTACTTCTGAGAAGCACAGGTCCATGGGCCGGCCGATAACATGACCAGTAAAAACAATCACCGGCGCTACAAAGAGAGCGATTTGAGCCCCTGAGCCCAAAGCAATATTGATAGCCAGATCCATTTTATTTTTGGCCGCCATCAAAATGGCTGTGCTGTGCTCAGCGGCGTTACCTACAATAGCCACCAAAATCACGCCGATGAAAATATGATTCAAACCAAGAGTGACAGCGGCTTCTTCCACGGCATGAACGAGATATTCACTAAGTATGGCCACGCCCACAGTCGACATCAGAAGCACAATTATGGCGGTGCGAACACTCCAACCGCCCACTCCGAGGTCTTCACCCTTGTCATCATCAGATGCCTGATAGAGCTGTTTGTGGGTCTTGAGAGCAAAAACCAGACTCAATATATAGGTAATGAATTGCACACCAGCAATCCAGAGTGCCAAGTTATAGTCGCCGTGGCCAACGTGATGCTTGTTTGCTAACTGACAGACCGCTGGCACGGTCAAACTAATGGCCGCTAGCGCCAGCAAAGTGGCCGATGTAGAAGCTGCAGTGCGATTGAAATACTGTGTGCGGTATTTGATGCCACCGGCCAGGATGGCGCCCCCTAGGACCAGTAAGACGTTGCCAATAATCGAGCCGGTAATCGAAGCTTCAACTACATCGATTAAGCCCGCGCGCAGAGCCGATATGGCAATGATCAATTCGCAAGCATTACCAAAGGTAGCATTGAGTAAAGCGCCAGCTCCCGAGCCGACCCGGTCAGCCAGGACCTCTGTGGCCTTTCCCATAATGCCGGCCAGAGGAACAATGCCAAGGCAGGCCGTGAAGAAAATGATGTAAGCCGGCCAGTGCAAATAAGCACCAATAATCGGCAAAGGAATGAAAATTAGAAAGATGTTGAGAATGTTCTCAAAGGAGAATTTCATCGATTATTTTACCGGCACCATATTTAATACCAACTAGACTATTGTGGTTTTAAGCCTTGTCTCAGTCTTACCCGAAATTGCCCGATCTACATCAAGGCAAACAAAAATTGCACATCCCTACACTATATGAATGCTGGATGTTTAAAGACAAGTGTCCAAATAATTCTGTCAGCAAATTGTACTGAGAAAAAATTAAGTGGTCTTGCCCCCCCCAAATTGACCATATCGTTTCGATATCGGAGTTAACATATTGCAACGACAGACGACTGTCGACTGGAATTGCCTTGACCAATTCGCGGGAAATGCTGTAAAGCCCCCAAGAACGCCAAGCCTTCCAGAGAAAGTCTATAAGGTTCAACACTCAGGGGGTAGCAGTGATGGTAGCGGTCAAGTCGGCGAAAGTGCCGACAATGGAATGCGAAACCGAACACTTTTTGATGGCCCAAAGACAACTCGACGAAATCGCCGAGGAAATGGGTCTAGACAGAGAGCTTCACGAGCGCTTGCGTTACCCCAAAAGAGCGCTGATTGTGACTGTGCCGGTGCGCATGGATGACGGAACAGTTAAGTCATTTACTGGCTACCGCGTTCACCACGACGTCACCCTTGGACCAGCCAAAGGGGGCATCCGCTTCCATCCCGAGGTAAATCTGGGCGAAGTTTCATGCTTAGCCATGCTTATGACCTGGAAATGCGCCCTAATGGGCCTTCCGTATGGTGGAGCCAAAGGCGGTATTCGCTGCGAACCATGGAAGCTTTCAATCGGTGAAAACGAGCGACTAACCAGGCGCTACACCTCCGAAATCATTAATCTGATTGGTCCAGACAAGGACATCCCTGCTCCTGACATGTACACAAATGAGCAGACCATGGCCTGGATTATGGATACCTATAGCATCAACGTCGGTCATACCGTGCCTTCAGTGGTAACCGGTAAACCGGTTTCCATTGGCGGCTCTTTCGGCCGTACAGAGGCCACTGGTCGCGGTGTAGCTTATTGTGCCAGACGGGCTGTGAGCCACTACGGCATCAAAGGCGATTCACCCACTGTAGTTGTTCAAGGTTTCGGCAACGTAGGCTCTATTGCAGCCAAACTGCTGCACCAAGCTGGCTACAAAATTGTTGGTGTTTCCGACGTCCATGGCGGCATCTACAATCCTAAGGGTATCGATATTCCAAGATTGTTTGCTTATCTGTCAGAAATGGGCAAGGTGGAAGGTTTCACTGGCTCAACTCCAGTAAGCAACAAAGATCTGCTTGAACTTCCTTGCGATTTGCTCATTCCAGCAGCCTTGGGTGGCCAAATCACTGAAGAAAACGCCAAAAAACTCAATTGCAAAATTGTAATTGAAGGCGCCAACGGGCCAACCACACCAGAAGCAGATTTGATGCTTCATGAGCGCGGCATTATTGTCATTCCTGACATTCTTGCCAACGCCGGCGGCGTCACGGTCAGCTACTTTGAATGGGTACAAGGCATGATGCACTTGTTCTGGAGCGAAGATGAAGTCAATCAACGCTTAGAACAAATCATGGGCCGTGCTTGCGATCAAGTTTTGGAGCTAGCAACAAAGAGTAAATTGAGCGTAAGAATGGCCGCATTGCGTATCGGAGTTTCGCGAATTGCCGAAGCCAAGCGCTTGCGCGGGCTTTATCCATAACACAAAGGCCCTAGCGACTGATAAAGGCACTGGTCATAATAAGGCCAGTGCCTCTTTTTTTCTTACTTTCTGATTTACCAAGTCTAGAATGTGGCACAGATAAGATAAGAGGCCTATCGGTTTGGCCGTTTATAAGTCTATTGGTAATCACATGTTCTCATCGCGTTCTCAAGCCGGGAAACAAAATACACCAGCACCGCGAAATTTTCGCCTGCCAAAGCAATCGGTTGTACCCAACTACACCGATATTCAATTTTTGGCCCAAGAAGCTAACAAGCAGGCGGGCAGGCAGGTTGAATTACCATTTTCGGTAACAGAAGGCTCGCAAGAATTTGTTGTCACTGTAAAAGTTGACCATGGCATCTCAATGGATCCAATCTGGACTTTGACTGCCGTCACCTCCAAGGGCCACCAGCAAATTTTCCAGCATCCAGAGCCGGACCTAAGCATGGTCACCAATCTAGTGATGAGCGGCTGCGGCTGTGATCTGTTCGCAGACAACATATCCACAGAACAGATGATGGGCCGCGATACAATCTCGAACCTCAACCCCATCGGCACTCAGTCGCAAGAAGTGGCACCAGTAGCAAGCCACCAAAGCCATCAAAGCCACTCGCAAGAAAACGAGGTTGTCTTCGATGCACCGAAACCAGGAGTTAAAGCCACTCTTGAAGGCGACCTGACCAAGATGCAAGCGCCGAACCTTTTACAATCGTTAGCCATGGCAAAAATGACCGGCAGACTAGATGTAAAAGATAAACAAGAATCTTGCCGAGTCTATTTTAACGATGGCACAGCCGTTCACGCCGAGATGAAAGAGGCTGTAGGCGACACCGTATTAATTGAATTAGTTACCTGGACCGCAGGTGAGTTCCGATTTTGGCCAGACGAAAAAAGTACGCAGACAACTGTCAAAAGAAGACTGGACGCCATGCTTATGGAAGGTGTGTCACTGCTAGACCAAAGCCAGTATCTTGATTCAGCAGGTCTCAAGCTTGAATCGTGCCTGGTTAAACGCAATGCCATTATTTCAGAACAAGAGTTTGCAGCACGGCTACAAAAAGGCGCACCAATAGCCCTGCAGCCGCAAATTGATTTTTATGAGCTGATTGATAATCACAGTCAATTTTTCGATATTCTAGCCAAACGCCCCATGCGCAAACCAGAGTATGTGCCAATACTCTTCAACCTGATCAGCTGTGGCCTGGTGCAAGTAACCGATCAGCAGGCTCGTTCAGCCGGTCGCGGCCTAGGTATTGATGAAGGCACCCTGCAAAGTGTCAATAAGTCTCTGATTCGCCAAGAAACCGATATTCTCACTTATCCTGCTTTTCTCTATTTCTTGCAGCAAGAGTATTTACGCTACGAATATTTCAACTTCCCTTTCTCGCTTGTTGTCTTCAGTCTCGGCCACAGAAAAGGTGGAGCCGCAGGACCGGTTGAAGCATTGCAAACCCTCGCTGTAAAAAGAGCGATGCAGAGAATCAGCCTAGTGAAGCGACCAATTGATATGCTTGGCCACTATGAAACGTTTGACTTCGGCTTGATTCTGCCAAACTCAAACGCCAAGGCAGCAGGCGCTTTAGCTCACCGCATTGTCGACGTCTTGAGAGAAGCCCCGCTCACAGCTGATATGGATCCTAAAGGTATGGTGTTCGCCTTTGGCGTAGCCGGAGTACCAGAAGACAGCCAAGAACTAGACAAGCTGCTCAGTGCGGCCAAAGGTGCTCGCGACATGTCGAAAACAACACAACGCATTGTTCTGGCCCGGGACGTCACAGGCAGCTAGCTTCAACAGTTTTAAATTACAGTTCTAGATTAGATCTGAGGCGAATCGCTTGACATCAAGTTAGACTGAGCTAATATAGAGTTCTCGCTCGTCTTTAGCGGGTCTTTCTTTTTTTATATAGCAACTTATCTAGTAACTTCTGGCAGGTGACTGAATGCGGCACTTCGGTGATTCCGCACAACCTAATACCAATGGCGTGGCCGCCGCAGACGCACAGCTCACAGCAGTGCCGAAGAGCGAGGCCGGCGGTAATCTTGCTCGATTTATACACGATCAATTTAGCCCAGCCAATCGCTACGACTTGAATGTGCCATCACCTTATGAAGGCGCTAGTGCTAGCAATGCCTGGGGCAACGGCTGGGGCGCAGGCGAAAGAGCCCGCCAGCAGAGCCAAGAAGCAAAAACTCGTGTAGATTCAGCTGGTCTAGTAGATGCAGCAACACTACCGGCCCTGACATTTGAGCCCACTCAGCGTCAAAATCTAAGTCAAAGTGAACGCCCCACTCAGTACAAAAATGAGCGACCACAGCAGCTTCCCGAACAATGGGACGCATCTGAAAAGCCAAAATTTGCAGAACCAAAAGCTCTCGGCAATCTTTTCAGCCCCGCGCCCGACAAAAATTCGTTTCTGACTGGTGCAAGCGAAAGAAGCAAAGAAGCATTTGCCGCTTCAGTCATGGAAGATTTCCGCAGCCCATTCAAAAGTATGCACAAGCTGTCAGCGCCTAGCGACGAGACCAAGGCTGAAAAAATAGCAGCTCGTGATGTCGCTTTCGAAGCAGCCAATTGCTATCAAACTATTCAGATCAATCCTCAAGAGGGTTCTACAAAAACAATTACAACGCTGAGTGATTTGTCCTCATCAAGAATTCACATCAAATCACAAGAAGGCTCATCAACAACTTACACAGACCGGCTTGGAAGGCCAATTAGCGAGAGCCGTTTCGACGTCAGCGGCAAGATAGTCTCCGAGACTACCTCGCTATTCGATACCAATGCCAATGCCGCCATCCCAACAAAAAAAATAATTAGAACAGCCAACGAAACAACCGAAATTAGCTTAGACAGCAGAGGTATGGTGATCGCCAAAACCACCTTGCCGTATTCTGATTTGAACAATGGCTGAGGATTACAGCAAAGCAATTAACAACATCGATATTTCTCTGCATCGAGGAGACATTACCAGAGAAACTGTAGAAGCTATTGTTAATGCAGCCAACTCTTCGCTTATGGGAGGAGGTGGCGTTGATGGGGCGATTCATCGCGCAGCTGGGCCAACAGTCTTAGAAGAATGCAAGCAAATCAAAGCAATACAAGGCCCATGCACCCCAGGCAATGCTGTCATTACCGGCGGTGGCAAGCTAGCAGCACAATATATCATTCATACAGTTGGACCAATCTGGCGAGGAGGTACGACTAATGAAAATCAAATTCTCAGCAATGCGTACCAAAACTCGTTGCAGTTGGCCGTCGACAATCAAGTTGCCTCGATCGCCTTTCCCTCAATCAGCACTGGTGCTTATGGCTACCCTGTAGCAGAAGCAGCCAAGGTAGCAATTTCTACCATAAAAGACTTTATAGAGAAGCTGGACAAAGACACTGAATTGAAACAAGTACGTTTTGTCTTATTTGATGATGTTACATACGATGCTTACAAAGCAGTGCTGGCCGATATATAAGGAAGAGAGCACACTAGATTCAGCTCCCTGTGACAGCTGAGCAAACCAAGACGTGCCCTAGTTATTCGTCGTCAAAGCCACGTTTGTAATCACGCTTACCGCCGCGCTGTTGCTTGTCGCGCTTGCTACCTTTTTTGTAGCCACCATCATCGCCCCAATCATCTTCTTCAACTACGGCACGACGATTCTGCCTAGTCTTTCCGGCATTGCGACCCCCATTATTACTATTATTGCCACCTTCAGCAATATAGACCTGTGGGTCATAAGTGACCGGTGGCTCGCTGGTAAACTCTTGGCGCGCGACTATTTCTGGCGGTGTAACTACTTCGGGCTTGGCAGCAACTTCTGGCTTGGCTCCGTCAGGTTGAACCAACCCTTGCTCTACAAGGCGAGCCGTGAATTCTTCTGGTACAGGTTGCTTCAGCAGATCAGCCAGACCTTGTGAAATGGAGGCGTCTGTCGGTGGCTCGAGAGTTACAGGAGCTTCCTGCTGAGGTTTAATTACTTCAGCTGCTGGGTCAACGACTAGTTCTGTTACTGGCTTAGTTACTGATTCGACGCGTTCAGCTACAGGCTCGTCAGCAGGGCGAGAATCTTGCTCAGCCTGTTTGTCTGTGCCCTTGGGCCTGAAGTTGTTTTGCTCTGCACCACGCAAAGGCTGCTCTGCCCTAGGTCTTTCTTGAGGGCTATCGCCCCCACGGTTACTGCGGAAATTACCGCGACCACCGCCTGGTCCGTTGCGGTCAAAACCACGACCAGCTGCAGCACCAAATCCACCAGGAGTCTCAGGACGAGGATCGCGAATCTTGCCCGAAACCATATCTGAAATTATCTGCTGAGCCCGCTGCCAACCAGGTTCACTTTGAGGAATTAAGCGATTAACAATGGAAAGAGCAAAAGCTTCATTGGTCTCACGAGCAGTGTCGTGATATGCAGCATCTTTGCCTTGCTCTCTTGCTTTGTTTGCGTTCTGATTAGACTTATTACCAAACTGAATGGCATCTAGCAGCCCTCTAACATCTTCAAGCGAGCCAGTGCGTGGCACCACTAAATTGAGCAGTTCAGTATGCTCAGGTGCTGAGGTAGTAGGGTCTAATTTCGTGAGAATGTTCTTCACGGCAAAATGGTTCTGCGTACCCAATTCAAGCAGTCTGTTGACTAATTGCGGATTGGCAGCAGTATTTTGCATGTCTATAGCTAGGTCAAGAACATTCAATCGATCAGACAGTTGATTGTTGACAGGCCGCGGCGGACGATATTTCGGACTTTGCATTTCGACCATGCGACTGGTCTCAAGCCAGTTGGCAAGATTTTGATCGAAGCCGGGACGATACTCATACTGACCACTACCGTCAGTAGCTAAAGTCGAATAGCGATCACGGAGACTTCTTAGATAAGTACTAGGTAATGCTTCTTTCAGTACAGCTAAATTATCAACCGGCTTGCCAGCAGTTTCCGGATTCATGTCATTTCGAGTTTGGGTGCGCTCGTAGGCAAGCTGTAAGCGATTACCTATATAGGACAACTCGGCTTCTGAAATTGGTCCAGGATCTGTTTTTTCGGGAGCAGCAAGAAACTTGCGTATTGTAGGAATGTCTATTTTGGCATGATCTGGGTCACTGATGGCATCGCGTACTTCAGCGCGATTTAGTACGCGTCCGTTACCTATATGCATCAAAGCTAAATTATTTACATCCGGGTGCATGCCAGGCTGATTTGCCGGCCGATAAGCATGGGCCAACCAATCAGCAAAGTCAGCATCACTCATCTTGCCAATGTATTCACTGAGAATGGTGCCTTTGACGACCTTAGCAGTGCCTTCTGCCTGTTGAAATTCTTTGATCAGGACCTCAGGACTTATGACAGCTCGACCGCCTTGATGAGTAATAGCAGCTTCAGGGTTTTGCTCAAGACGCTCAGCTTGCAAGCGAGCCGCTGCTTGGCGGTCGCCAGCAGCTTGATCAGCACTATATTCTGTTTTTTGTGCCTGAGCCAGGGCCTCGGGCTGGGCTCTCACAGTTGACTCAAGTGGTGGAGTAACCTCAGGCGCAACCGCCTCGTCTCCATCAAGAGCACGGCGTCCAGTGGCAGCTTCAAGTTGCTCTAACAAGTTGGGCGTGGTAACACTGCGCTCTGGGAATTTGCTGAGAATACTGGTATGTAGCACAGCATCAATCACTGCCGCATGAACACCAGAACGAGTCTGATTGCCGTAGGCTTCCATCAGTTTTGTGAAACCGGGGTTTTCATTGACCCATTGTTTAACGCTCTCCCTAAATTGCAAATGCTCAGCAGCACTGGTCACTGGCATTTTCATTAAAGCACCGAAAGATACCTTTACTTCTTGCGGAATTGGTTCAGTGTAACGATCGACTTTATTAATTACCCGCACTAGATTGCCAGAACCAGCATAAGCTTCTTGCACGATCTGATTGACTTCACGATCACCAGCTAATTCTGTCACCATGCGCAGTGGCACCTCAGCACCACGACCTTGGCCGTAGGCGTAATCTAAAAGCTTATAAACATCAAGTGGGCTGGCATTGTTCTTAGCGGCAGCCTCTGCTAGCTGAACTCCCTCCTTAAGAGTGGCAATACTTTCAGGCGAACTTCTAAAAGCCTCTTTGATCAACTTTTCCATAGGCACATTGCCTAAGTCTTTAGCCTGCTCTGCCACTTTAGCCATAGCGACACTAACAGAGCGACCATCTCCAGCTGCGTGCTCAAAGAACGCCACCACATCTTCAGGGGTCGCTCTATAATCTACAGCTTTGCTAGCCAAAGTCACACTTTGATCGAAGTTAGCTCTCTGACTCTCGCTAACCTGATGTGTGCGAGTATTGGAAAAGCTTTCAGGACTTTGCGCAAGTTCGCTAAGCTTTACTTCGGCTAATGGTTCAGCTACTGGCTTAACCTCAGCCAGTGGTTCAGCAACTCGTTCGGCGCCGACAAGCGCATCCTTGGCAGCAGTCTCTCTAGGCACCAAGGCTTCCGCAGACGCATCAGATTTGAGCGGCTCAGCTGTTGCCTCAATTTTAGGCGGCGCAACTTCTTCACCAGCAAAAGCACGTCCAATCTTTCCTTGCGACTCCAGCGGCCTATCAGCTGGCCCCCCCAAACTAGGCTTTGCGGCGAAATGCATAGCAGTAGCACCGCTGGCACCAGCAGCACCATCAGTAATGGCTTGAAGAGCACCACGCTTGAGTATACGAGAAATATCGTAGCCACCAGCAAAATCTTCAGAGTCTTTCTGGCGCATGAACTCATTAGTAGCACCAGAACTAAAACCGAAAGTAGCACCCATGCCAGCATTAGAACCTAGCTTGCTTTCGTTGACAAATTTGCCTAGCTTAGAAGCGGCCATAGATTCGGCGATTGCAGTGCCTTCAAAGAGTTTCACACCAACCTTGCTCATACCAGCGAAGGCGCCGTGGGCTCCCATAAAGAGACCGGCATCCATCACCATGGCCTTGCCATCAATAGCAGTACTAAAAGTTTTGCCAATTCCAGCAGTAAAACTATCGCCTGTCAGTTTGCCCTGCTCGTTCAAATAAGTAGAGCTGGTCAAACCACTCTCATAAACACGAGAGCTAGCCCCCAAGGCCATGCCCTTCAGGCCGACACCCATGTACCGGGCTGTGACAGTAGCAGCTTCTGCCGGAGCAAGAGTGAAACTCTTAGCCCCTACATAATCAAACGTCTTCTTCAGGGCAAAGCCTTTAAGGCCACCCATAGCCAGGTTTACCGATGCCTCGCCAGCTGTGTCTTTGGAATGGACCGAATCTAAACCATAAGCGACAATAGATCCAGCCAACATAGCGCGAGACTTCGCCCCAGCAAAGAGCGGCACAGCCTTAATGAAACTTCCTGCATAAAAATCGACTTCATTTTGAGACTTAACAGCCTGTTGATCACCCTGAACAGCTTGGCGAATTTCATCGCGCAAATTGCTATTGGCCGGTAGCACACCCTTAACAGCTTGTGCTTCGGCCTGCAGCTTCAATTGTTTGAGTTGCTCTAAAGATTGAGCGTCTTTGTCATAAACAAAATGCACAAGTTTATCAAGCACCGACTTGTTGTCGGCAGCTTCTTGATGCATGTCAATTTGTTTCTTGAGAGACGCCAAAGAGCCATCGCCGGCCCCAGCTTTGTCAAACTTAGAATTTAGAGTTTCAGGATTTTCAGGCATACCAGTTGTGGGATAGCGCTTTCGACTGTAAGAAAGTCTTCAATTTACCGTTAGAGATTACGTTTTCAGTAGCACGACAGCAATGGGGAAGCTCCCATGCTTCTATACTCTATTTATATATTCACCAATGTACCCACATCTGAAAACGTTAAATCTGGCAGAAAGACGGGCATAGTAAGCCCAGGCGGCTTTTTACTGAAAGGACCTAACACGCCACAATGGCCAAAATCCTATTAGTTGAAGACGAACCGGACTTTTCAATTTTGATCGCTCAGTTGTTGGCGTCTGAACACCATACTGTTGAAATCGCCGCCAGTGGCGAGTCGGCCCTAGAGCTATTGGCTGTCTATCACTTTGATTGCCTGATTCTCGACTGGAACCTGCCCGGTATCAGCGGGCTGGAAGTCTGTCAGAAATTCAGAGCGAAAAAGGGCCTAACACCAATTTTAATGTTGACCGCTCGGCAGCACGTGGACGACAAGTCTGCTGGTCTAGACTCCGGCGCCGATGACTATTTAACCAAGCCTTTCGAGTTAAAAGAGCTATCTTCTAGGGTTCGTGCCCTTCTTCGGCGCCCTAGCAGCTTCCAGGGCACCAGCCTGAAAGTGGGAAAGCTAGAGATGGACGTCAACAATTTCAAACTAACCAACCAAGGCAAGGAAGTTCAACTTTTGCCCAAAGAATTTGCCTTACTGGAATTTTTTATGCGCCACCCCAATCAGGTCTTCAGCCCAGAAACATTAATTGACAGAGTTTGGGCTTCAGACCATGAGGCCTCACCTGAAACCATCCGCACCTATATAAAGCGCTTGCGCAAGAAGCTTGATGTCGAAGGACAGCCCTCAAACCTGTCGACCGTCCACGGCGTGGGCTATAAGTTTGATCCGCAGATGGATTTGACCACAGGCTAAAAGTTAAACCGTTATCGCTCTAACTTCAAAATACTTTCTCAGTTCCACAACTTTGCCACATTTGGAACATAGACTCATACTATCGAACAAAACGGTAGCAACGAGGAAGACCCCCATGGCACGTGTTGATGTACTTGAACTCAAATCATTTCAAAAGATAAGCCTGAACGAAGTGCGCTATCTTAGCGAAATCGATTTAATCAAACTTCAGCCGGCCCGCTCTGACGACTCACTAAAGAAAGCACTGGCTAAAAAACCTACAAACCTTGCAAATGAACTCAAATCAAAACTTGCAGCTTTGTCAAACGCCTTGAAATCGGCTCTAAACAACATCCTCTATGAAACCGTACCGCATTGCGACACTTACTCGCCAGACTAACAACCCAGTTCGAACAATTTTTCCAGATAAGGGGCGGGCTCAAGTCGAAAGACTTGGGCCCGCCGGGGTTTTAGCTGTATCTCTTGAAGCCCTATGCCTTTACAGCCTCAACCGGCTCCGCACACGCCGGTCTGCGACTAAACATTCCGCGTACCACAAGCAAAACCAAAGGCAAAACACCAACAAATACAAACACGAGATCGCCAGCAACTCTTAGCCAGGTCAAAGTCTGAAACACTTGTGAATGAATAAACTCAGGACTGCGAGCGAACCAGAAGCCGTTCTCATAACTGGCAATCATTTGAATCACGCCTGCTGGAAATATATTGAGAACCAGCATAAGTAACAAGCCTATATTCAAACCCCAGAATGAAAGCCCAGCTAAGCGATTACTCCAAACATTCTCAGTCATGAGATAGCGAGTAGAGAAGAGCACCGCAGCCACAGCTAGCATGCCGTACACACCCATCATGGCGGCATGACCATGATTTGAAGTGAGGTAAGTAGCGTGCTCGTAATAGCTAACAATTGGTGTATTGATGAGGAAGCCGAAAACACCAGCCCCTAGGAAGTTCCAAAAGCCCACGGCAATCAAAAACATCATCGCCCAATAGTGCGAAAAATTCTTGATCGACCCGTCCACCTTGGCTAGCTCAATAAATTTCCAAGCGTCCATAGTCAAAAGCGTCAGTGGAACAACTTCCAAGGCCGATACCATGGCACCAAGCGCCATGTTAATAGCCGGTTGCGCGGTCCAGTAATAGTGGTGTCCAATACCAACAATGCCACTACCGAGGTAGAGAATAATATCGATATAAATGACAGAAAGAGCTGATTTCTCCGACACCATACCAAGACTGCAAAAGAAATAGGCCACAATAATTGTGGTGTACAACTCAAAAATGCCCTCCACCCAGAGGTGCACCACCCACCAGCGCCAAAAGTCAGCGACGGCAAAGTTAGTTCCCGGGTGATACATCATGCCGAAGCTAAAAAATAGCGGTATAGCCATCACGCCGTAAAGCAGCATATAAGGCAAGCTGCCGTGATCTTTGCCCTTGAGTAAAGGACTAATGCTGCGGTAGACAATGAAAGCCCAGAGCACCATGCCCACAGTTAAAAGGGCCTGCCAGAAACGACCGAGTTCTAGATATTCCCAACCTTGGTGGCCAAACCAGAACCAGAGACTACCGAGCATATTCTTGATGCCAAGCCACTCTCCAGCAATGCTACCAACGGCAACAATGAGAATTGCCACAAACAAAGCTTTGACTAACCAATGCTGTCCCTTGGGCTCGTATCGCGATAACATAGGCGCCATGAACATTCCAGCTGCCAGCCAGGCTGTAGCAATCCAAAAAATAGATAACTGCAAATGCCAACTGCGAGTGATGCTGTAAGGAAAGATGCTGCGAATATCAAAGCCATAGAAACCATTCTCAACAATGTAGTGAGCAGTAACAATGCCAAAAAAAGTCTGAAAAAGAAACAGCAAGACTACTACTACGAAATAGGGATAGAGAGAAGTCTGCGAGCGGTATGGTTGATAAGTTTTGACGTTGTCTACTAGGCCCTTGCCGTCTGGTGCCCAGCCTAAACCAGGAAAGGCGCTGAGAAGAAATTGGGTCAGTCCAATACCACCAACCAGCATCACTAGACTCATGGCACTCCAAAAGAAGATTTGCCAATTGGGGCCGTTGCCAACTAGCTTGTCTGGTGGCCAGTTGTTTGTGTAGGTATAGTCTTTGCCAGGGCGATTAGTATTGCAAACCCATGCCCCCCATGCGAAGAAGCGGCTGAGCTGTAAACGCTCATTAGGGTCGGCAATATAGTTACTGGGCAGAGGCAATTTTCGACCGACACCAAATTCGGTGTCATAGTAAGCAGTCAACTGGCGATAGCCTTCTGCTTGGCCATCAGTAAAAGTCAGCGTCTTTGCTTGATCGTCGTAGCGATTAACTTTCTGTTCTTTCTGCAGCGTACTCTCTAAGTCGCCGCGAGAACCACCATCAAGCTCGGCGTAAGGCTTGTGAAAGCGCTTCTGAGCCAATTGCTGTAAGGCAATCTCGCCTTGCCTGTGGAGATAATCGGCTGAAAAATCCGGACCGTTGTAGGCACCATGGCCAAAGAACGAACCGACATCCATCAAACCATACTTTTGAAAAACGCCCTGACCGGCCAAAATATCGCTGCCAGTGAAAAGCACAGCACCGGCTGAATCAAGCACTCTGTCTGGTATCGGCGGCGCTTGATTAGTAGTTTCGTGCCCCATAAAAATCAGGGTAGAAAAACCGGCAATCAGAACGAAAAGCACTGACAGCTTCCATCTCCAAGACATAGACAAATCCTCTTAGTATTTGGTCGCCGGTGAAGTGAGTGAGGGAATGCTAGCACTCCCTCACTCACTTATGTTCAACTCAATTGTCAACTAGACCGGTGTAGCGTTTCTTTCAAGCCATGGCTCGTTGTCGTTCTTACGAAAGCCATCTTGCTCATAGCCCATCTTGGCCAGTTCGTCCTTGTAAGCCTCTGGATTATCCGCAGCCTCAATCATTGTCTTGGCTACAACACCAATAGCAGCTTCCCAGGTTTCGTGCATCTCAGGAGTCCACTTGCCTTCTTTGCTGAGGTGTTCAGAAAGAACGGCTAAAAGGTTCTCACCAACAGCACCATAGTGAGCATTCTCTGTTTTATATTTTAAGTGCCGAACGCCCATAGCATGCAAGTAAGGTAAAAGCCGCTCAGGTTGCTCTACACCTCCAACAATTGCCCCCAAAGAAGCTACAAGTTTTTTATGCTGCTCTTCAGGCGGTGTATGGAAAAGTGGTTTTACTGATGGATACTTTTCGAAAAGTCTTTTATAGAAAGCCATACCTAGTGCCGTAGCACCACCGTTTTCTACCTTAACCCGCTCGAAAGTCTCTCTCAATAATGCAACGTTCAACGACATAACTAAGCTCCTGTTTTAGTGTTAACAAATAACTGTAAATCGCGCATGAGCGCATCTAAATCATCAATATGACACATGCTGTCACAGATACCAAGTTCTGTATCCAAAATGCTTTCGTCGCATTGCGAGGGAACGCTAACTCCGTGATTTTCGAAGACCACAACAGCACCAGGGTAGGCTTCGAGGATGTCTTTAACTGTGGTTTCTTCTGTAATTGTCATGGTCATAATCCTTGTGATACTCCGTAAGTGCTTTCTAACAAAGAGCTAAAGCTTCGGTTTTCACAGCCAAAGGAAAAAGAATCGAATTCTCTTTGTGTATGTGAATGCGCAAATCTTGATCAAGGTGCGCTAGCCCTGCCAGCAAAGCCTGCCAACTGGTACAAGCACCTTCTGGCGGCACGTATTGATCGGTCAATTGGCGCAATTGCATCAGCGCAGCACCAGCATCATCGTGCTCAGACTCAAGACAAGTAACAGGCTTAGCGACTGTAGAAAACGGGGCATTAGGCCGGCCTTTACCCTGATCAAGTAAACGCATAAAGGGGAAGAGAACCAACTCTTCTTTGGCAGTATGCTCTAAGAGCTCTTCACTCATTGCGGAGAAAATAGCTGCCACTTTAACCAACCTTGGTTCACGTACCCCGTGAACTTTAGCTACTTTGTCAGCTAGAGCCTGAAGTCGCGGCAACTCACTCTTCAAATAGACGTGATGAGTTTGCTCGATATGATTAGCTAACTCTGTTAAGCTGGCATTGAGCCAATTCAGCGCGCTTTGGTCAACCTCAACCTTGGCATCATTGTCGACAAGACTAGCAATTACAGTATCAGGGGCAATACCACCCTGCTCACAAGCAGCAAGAAGAGTCTGCCTTCCGCCGCAACAATAATCGATACCAAAATGGTCAAAGACAGCCGCTCGAAGGGGTTGCTCAGCCACCAGCATTCCTACTGTTTCGCTCCTAAAATCTCTCATGGCAGTCACCTATGGCCTCTCGTTCTATGCAGACTTAGTTCACTTTAACTAAACAATCTATGTACAGGTATGGGCTGGCTTACGGGCCTGTGTCGGTGCCACTTTTGTCGCTTCATACACCGGCAAACTGACACACGAGCAAGACTGGAAGTATTCCTTGGCAGCAGCGCAATCAGGACATTTCCAATCTTCTGGCAAGTTATCAAACTTAGTTCCTGGCTCTATGCCACCAGCTGGCAATCCTTGAGCTTCTTCCAATACATAATTACAGAGTGTGCAAATGAATTTCATTACCCTGCCCTCGCTTATTAACATCAAATATACCTTTATGTCCATAATAGCACTTAAAGGTGCCCTGTCAAGGCCGCAAACGCCCGTGGCGTGGTAATGTGTATATAAAGGTAGTATTGTTTACGAAGAGGCAACCATGATTTCTCAAACTGCTGAATACGCCTTACGAGCAATGGTCTTTCTGGCCATGCAAAATTCTGCCGCCACTGGTCAGGCTATAGCCGAGACTACAAAAGTGCCACCAGGCTACCTAAGCAAAATCATGCAGCAACTGGTAAAACGCAAACTAATCAACTCCCAACGCGGCATTGGCGGTGGCTTCGTTTTAGCTAGAGAACCAAAAGATATATCGATCCTTGACGTCGTCAATGCAGTCGATCCGGTAGACAAAATTACTACCTGCCCTCTCGATATCAAATCTCACGGCCTCAATCTTTGCCCTCTGCACAAGAGACTATCGGCTGCTATTGCCCAAGTTGAAAAAGCTTTTGCTGAATCAAATTTAGGCGAACTGGTGGAAGAGTCGCAAAGCCCTCAGTGTACAAGCGTTCCTCTAACCCCGAATCAAAGCTTGTGTCAGTAGATTTTTGCGGAACAAAACGATCATACAGAAGTCTTACTTGACACGGGTCGAACTTGCACGCATCCTAAGAAGAGAAGCCCCGGCTTACTAGTTGGAGGGTACGACCATCGAAGCTTTTGACCTACTCGAATATCAAAAACGGGCACGCGAAACATGCTGCCCCAAGACGCTTTTTCAACTCTGGGAAGATGTCTGCCGCCGCTATGATCAGCACGAAATTGGTGAGTACCAGTTCGAAGAAATGAAAGCTGTTATCTGGCCAAACCTAACAGCTCTAGCTTCACTGCGTCGCGCCATAAACGACAGCGACAACGATGTACGCCGCAACGACGAGAACCAGCGCAAGCGGGCCTAGTTCAACCATAACTAGCCCAACCATAATTAGTTCAATGTTGGCAGTGGCACTAGCCCCTGCCAAAATTTCAGGCAAAACTCTAACGGGCTAGCTGGGCAAGTCCATAAGCTATCGCACCAGTGATACAAGATTCCCAAGTTTTGTGCTAGCTTATCTATTGGCAGTCAATTACTAGTCATTGATTGGCCACCCAGTCAAGCAGGTTCGGTGTGGACAAATCGAGGCGGTCACTAGCTTTTTATAGACCAACAGCATTGGTTCTTGCTGTTGCCTTGAGCCTGGCAATTGCCGGCGAAAGGGTTCAGGCCTCCGACTGGATTGACGGCGATGTTGATGAAATTCCCTTGAACAAAGCCAGGACAAGGCGCCCCCCGGTCACACCGGTGCCAGACGAAAGCTATGTAGACGATCGCAGTGTCCAACCAGCCCGAATGAGACAACTACGGGGCAACCGCGACCAGGGTGACGAGCAGACCGACTCAGCGACTGAACAAAACACAGGTCGAGGTAGCAGAGATGACGACAATTCAGCTCTCGACATCACGCCACCAGCACCGGTACTAAAAGTTAACAGCAATGGCACCATGCGCATCACTGGCGGTGTCAGTTCTGCGACAATGCGCGCCAGCGCCAGGCAACGGCCAAACCGCGGCTTAGATGGTATGGCTGCTCAATTTTTACAACAAGCCCCCTACCTTGACCAGGCCAAAACTACCACGGTCCAACCAGCGCTTTTCAAAGCCTGGCTCGAGCGCTCACACCCTGGCCAGAGTGCGCAATTTACTAAGACAACAGTAGTTGAAGTCAAAGGGAAATGGGACGATTGCGGCCATATTTTGCGCAATTTTGGCCTCCCTTCTACAAAAATCACCCAAGACAAACTGCCACAGACTGATTTATCCAGCAGCAAAATATTGGTGATCAACTGCGGTTGCGATTTGAGCGAAGCTTCAATCCAATGCGTGCGTCAATTTGTTGCCAAAGGTGGCTATCTCCTAAGCACCGACTGGGCCCTTGATTCGTGCTTAAAAAAAGCCTTTCCTGGTTACGTTGAATGGAATGGCTGTGACACAGAAGATAGAGTGGTCGATGCCGTTGTCGTAGATCAAGACCCAATATTACTAGCGGGCGTGCCCCATGTGGCGCATTGGAAGCTGGAAGATAAAAGTCAAATCGTCAGAGTGATCCGAGGCAAATCAGTACAAGTACTGGCCCGCAGTCGCGATCTTATGCGCCTAGACGCGGATCAACTCGGCATATTAGCCCTGAGCTTTCCTTTTGGCGAAGGACGCGTATTGCACCTGGTTGGTCACTTCGACAACAATGCCAATCTATCATTCAATAGCGCCCTACCCGACCCAGCACCTATAATCGGCATCGGCTTGCGTCAGGCAATCGCCACCAACTTCATAATGGCGGCTTTACACGGCGATTTCGCCGCAGAAAGCGCCTCCAGTGGGGAAAACCCCCAAGTCAAGTATTAAATTAAGCCAATGGCTGCCCAATTAACGCCAATATCGGGTACATACAATAGAGAGCGTTGACTATTGAATTTTCGCCGTCCAGAGGACTGCCGAATCTTTCAATCTTTATTTTTGACCGGGAGAGCAACCATGAGCGCACTGGAACAATCAGGATCTGCAGACAACTTTCAACACAGTAACGAGCAGATTAGCCAGGCTCAACTCAGCCCTGAGCACTATCAAGCTGGTCGCGACAACCGCCAGGCTCAAGGCAATGAAGCTTTCGATGCGATTTCAAGCACGGTCAATGGCAAAGAACGGCCAGTAGAGGCCGTAGCCGCTTCCACGCTAGGGGCATTCGCCACCATCGAAGGACGCAATGCGCCAATAACAGCTGCCGGACTAAAAAATATTGCCAACCTGATGGAGTGCAACAATGATGTTCTTGGCGCCCACGGCCTGACCAAGAATCAATCCACCATTCCCCAGGCCGCCCTTGACCGCTTCAGCGGCTTCCTCACGCTACAAGCAGAGAACCATCCATCACCTGGCGCCAAAGAGGCGATTTACGCCGTAATTGACCGCTACTTCAAACCAGCCCAAGCTTAGAATCTATTGCTATTTTTATTTGGCTTCATCGGCGTCGTTTAGCGACCAATCGTAGGGCAAGTAGTCGAGCACGAGCTTATCTTGCGAACGAAACTTAGCTATAACATCACGCTCGTCCGTTGGCACATAGAAGCTGACGTAGGACGCGATGATGTCTTCATCCATAGGTGGCGGGAAAGTGCGCTTGGCATAACCAGCCTTAGCAGCAAAATCGAGAGTAAACCAGCTAAAGATCTTATTGACTCGAATTACCCCAGTACGCGGATTAACAGTGAGATTCTTGGGGTTAGCAAAGAAGTCTTGAGTGCACTGGTCAAGGCGTTTATCGAGGTCATCGGCCACAAAGGGCTGTGCTGAAAGCTTTGCACAGCTTCTGGAAGCACATACCACAGCGAAATGCAGCCTTGGATCGGGTAACTCATGGCGCAATCTTTCATGTTCAATTTCGTAGAGCGTGACAGGGGCTCCCATTATTTTGAACTTACCGTTTTCCCATTCACCAGGTATTTGCCTAAAGCTACTAGGCGGATACTGCGACTGGCTGCCCTTAATTGGATAGTTGTCCAGTACTACTTTTATGGTTATGGCATTGTAAGCATTGAGCCAAAACGCCTTTTTCTGCTCAGTGGAAAAGCGCTCATATTCTTGCTTTGGCAAATCAGCAAGACTTTGTAAAAACTGATCAAGACCGGCCGGATCTTCTTTCCAGCGCTTGTAGTGAACGTTGCCATTCTCCAAATATTTACTCAGCTCGCGCCCAAAGAGAGCATATGTCTGATCAAATCCACTAGAGGTGGGCCGATTGACCTCATTAGTGGCGGCACTAGCCGGCAACATGGTAATTGCTGGCAAACAAATAAAAGATAAGCCAATAAACTGACTGACGAGCAGGCCAAAGCCAGCGGCCACTGGTAGAAATGACTTAAGTAGAAATGACTTATTTAGAAGTCTTGGGTTCACAGCTCCTCAATGACGGCGGTCAGAATTAACAGCAACCGTCCCTAAGTATATTAGATCCCCTTAGGGCATTCCATCGCTCAGTGCTCTAGCAATTCATTTGGCTACTGTTTTACTGGCCCGCTCAAATAAGCGTTTGAGGGCAGCGACATCATAAGCAGGAGTGGAACAGCGACCGTTGCCACAGAGAAATGCTGCAGCCTTGGGCAGCTGTGGTAGCTCCAGGGCCGTGTTAGGCAAGGGCCCTTCTTTTGCATCGAACCACTCCACCCGCATATATGGGGCAGGCAAGGCAGCAGCAGCGGTAAAGAGCTCTCTTGCCTGGGCATCGGCCTTTGAGCCAACAATGGTTATGTGTATCGGCTCAGCTACCAACTCTTGATCGGCTAAGAGAATTCCCGCCACAAATATTTTGCGGCGACGAGCGGTCTCAGGCAAAGCAAGAAAAGCCAGGGCCTGCTCCGCCAGCGCTCTGTACTTCTTCTCACCAGTATATTGATAGAGTAAATTGGCACAGCGAGCCAGCTGGACATTCTCGTCGATGGTCGTGCTGGCAATAGACTGCTTAAACTCACTATCAATAAAATTAGCAGTTAGCTCAGCCTGGCTCAGCCATTTGCGCTCGCCTGTGGCTCGGTAGAGCGAAAGAAAAGCTCTCGCCATTGCCAGGCTATCACCAAGAAATGGTCCAGCCTTATCACTTTCGCCGTGCCCGAAACCGAGCTGCGTAGCTGCACCGAGCTTTAACTGACGATTAGCCATAACCCATTGCGCTGTAGTTATGGCTCGATCGAGATACTGCTTATCGCCACTGGCTAGATACAACTCAACCATGGCATTAATAGCCCAACCATTCTCGCGAGCATAGCAATGCTTATCGATACGAGGGAGGCCCTGCTTCAGTCTGGCAGCAGAATCGAGGGTGAAATACTCACCACTATGAACTCCTGAAACCAAGTCGGCATCTTGACTGGTATAGAAGGCACCATCGGGAGCGCTCAAGAACTCTTGCAGATAGCGAGCAATGGCCTTCGCCGCCTTGAGATAACGTTCTTCGCCATAGAGCCGATAAGCAAGAGCATACAAGCGCATATTCTCGGCTTGAGTTTGCATGATTTTCTCAAAATGAGGATGAGCCCAGTCGCCATCAGTCGAATACTGATAAACCCCTCCAAATGCAGGGTCTAGCAAATTCAACTCGCCATCAAGAGCAGCCATTGCTCTAACTTTGGATTCACTATCGCCAGCCAGCCCTTGAACCATGGCATATTCAGCCGAGTCGAAATCAAGGAACTTTTGATACGTCCCCCAGGCACCATATTTAGAGTCATTGCCACTGACATGCTTACCAATCAGCTCTTGACGCAATACCGAAGTCAGTCCATTCTTTCCATTATCGGAGGAGGCGGCAGCGCCAGCAGTAGCTCCAGAAGAAGAAGAAGAAGAAGAAACTTCCTCAGGGCTAGGGTCCTTGATGATTGCGCTGAGCAATCGAGCCATTCTCGCAGGATTAATATAGCCAGATCGTTTGACGATCTCACCACCGTTTTCGTTGAAAATAATTGTAGCTGGCCAGCCATACTCTTCATACTTATTGCTCAAATCAGGCCTGGCATCTTGATCAACCCGCACGCAAATATACTTAGAGTTAAGCAATTTCTGCACAGCAGCGTCACTATAGGTTTCACCGTCCATGACATGACACCAATGGCACCACACGGCCTCAAGGTCGAGCAAAACAAACTTATGATCGCGCTTTGCCTCAGCAAAAATCGATTGATCAAAGTCTCGCCACTTTAGCTTAGATTTTGATACCGCCTTAGAGTCACTGGCTGAAGCCGCCTGACTATAAAAAGGGGCAAAAGACAGAGCCAAAGAAAGAGCTGTCATCAACACCGACTGGGGCAAATATTTCAAAATCTTCCTCACTTGATTGACAAACTCTTCTTCAAATAAATGCGACTGGCACCAAGAGGAAAATCTTCAAGACTGCCCCAAACTTCATAGCCATGCTTCTCATAAAAAGCCTGGGCCTGAAAGCTGAAGGTATCAAGGTAAGCAAAAGTGCAACCGCGCTCACGAGCAATGTTCTCAGCAGTTTCAAGTAGTTTCGAGCCATAACCGAGGCCTCGCAAATTCGCTTCCACCGACAACAGATCGACATGCAGCCAACCCCAATTAGTCGAGCCAATTAAGCCACCCACAAGCTTTCCTTGAGCATCTTTGAGCACAACGCTCAGGGGTACTGAAGCCCACTGATAGCCATAGCGCAAATTGTTGTTGTTGAGAATCTGCGTAACAGCGGCCACTTCTTCAGTGCTCGGCTGATCAGATTGAGAAATTGTGACAGCGCCTGATCTATTTTTACTCTCGGTCACGTTTGCTCCTTCTATTTTGCCTATCTTACGTCAAAAAAATAGCTGCCACCTTACTTTACTAAAGTGGCAACTAATTTATTCCAATCGCGCAGACCGACTGGCTAGTTTGCTTTCTTAATTGCCGGTGGATTCCACACCCCAGTTAAAACTGCTGTCTTCGGCGCATAGAGGCGCATTGTCAGCCCTAATTCACAGAGGGGGGAAGGCAGCCAATTGGCTTCTTTATCTGCCCCAGGAGTTTTATTCTGAATGTAGAGATCTAGCGAACCATCAGCATTGTACTTAAAGGGCATCCATGAGCTAACGGCAAAACGATTCAAAACATTGGCAGCCTGGAAGCCGTCTTTGTCATACATGGTCAGCGACCAGAAAGCATCAACTGGCGGCAGCTCCTCTTTATTGAAATGCATTACATAGTTGTTGGCACCGTTTAGCGGCTTACCGTCAGCGTCGACAACATTGAGGGGATAAACAGCATCCTCGGGTTGATTGGCACCAAGGCCCACCATAGCTACAATTGCTCGCTTGAGATAATAGTTGCCATAAACACCCATGGTGTCGGTGTTCATATTCCAGCCATTGACTCGACGACCAAGAGTTGGCAGTTTTTCAAGCATCAACTTCAAGCCATCGGCAGCACCTTGAGCCACAGCCTTTTGATTGTCAGCACTCAAAGCATTCATGTCAAAACTTTGACCGGGCACTATGCCAATCTTTTTCATGCGGGCCAGAATAGACCAATCAGTGATGTGAGGAGCATTCTCTTTGAGCAACTCTGCTGCCAGAGAGAAATACTTTTCAGCAGACATTTGATTGACTTGCTCAAGAGGTGGAGTAGTCATGTCAACAGAACTGTCAACTTTCACTTTAGGAATAGCACGGGCAGCGGTTGAACCAAATTGCGAAAGCGGAGTTAACTGCAAACCGTCTTGGAATTCATGAACAGCAGCATAGTCATCAGGCCCGTCAGTCTTTGTGCGACCGATCAACCAGGCATACTTAGTGGGCGAATCAATACGTTCAACACCAGCGGGCAATTTGCCGCTCCAAGCGGGCCCGCAGATAGCCAAGTGCTGCTCGCCAGTACCGCTTGTACGCCAGCCGGGGCTGGCAAAAACGTCAGTAAACATGTCCAGGATAGGCATTAAGTAATAACGCCCTTTCGCATCTGGAATCGAAAGCACAATCGGCTCGGCAGAAAGATCAAACCAGGTAATAGAGTAGAGCGTGTCAAAGTTAGGGCGAACAACAATCCTAAAATCAGCCTCGGGATAGGCACGCATGTGAGAGAAATAGTTAGATGGACCAGAACCCGGCCTGACACCGGCATCAAGATTGATACACTGGCGACGGGTAATCTCCATACTCAAGAGCGGATAGAAGAAGGTATATGCCTCCAGGCCAATGTCGTAGGCCTCACTGCTGCTAAGTGAAGCCGTCTTAGGTTGAGCCGCTGTCAAACTCACTGCCATATCCTCAAAGGGGGCAGACAGCATATCATATTGACCTACTGCCGGTGACAAATTGATTGCAGCTTAATGCTTAAAGCGATGATTGAACCAGGAAAGTAATTCTTCTCTGCGGCCGGACCAAATATCTGCTTTCACAGGCTCTGTCGGCGCATCGGCCTTTAAGCTCTCGGTTACGCTATTACCTGCCATAACTTGACCCAGGGCCTCTTTCAACTCAGAGGCAGACTGATAGCGATTTTCTTTGTCTTTAGCCAAACACTTAGCAACAATCTTATTTAGCTTCACCTGCAAAACTGGTGCAAGGCCATACAGAGTCATTTCTGGAGCATCAGTAGTAATCTGCTTAACCAAAATATCTACTGAATCTTTACCATTGAAAGGCGGATTACCTTGCAGAGTCTCAAACAAAGCACAGCCAAGAGAGTAAATATCTGTTCTTCTATCAAGCAGCTCACCACGGGCTTGCTCAGGACTCATATAAGCAGGACTGCCAAGCACATCGCCTATTTGTGTAATTTGATCAACCTGATTGACATTAACTGAACGAGCCAAGCCGAAGTCTACAAGCTTAACGATTACACCGTCATCGCCGTTGTGAATAAGCATCAAATTACTTGGTTTGATATCGCGGTGAACAATTTCTTTTTGATGAGCATGCTCAAGACCAGAGCAAGCCTGTGAAAAAATATCAATCACTTCCCGCAAAGGCGGGCGACCATACTGCTTAAGATACTCAGCCAGACTGGCACCATCTACGAACTCCATAACAAGATAGGGCTGGCCTTGCTCGGCCACACCGAAGTCACGTACAGCGACAATGTTGAGATGCGACAACAGGGCAGTGACTCGTGCTTCCCGTTGAAAACGCTGCAATGTATCGGCCTGTGCCATGGCTTTCAGATGCAATACCTTGAGGGCAACACTGCTGCCGATATTAAGCTGCTTGGCACGATAAACCAAGCCGCTGCCGCCACCGCCGATCAGTTCGACCAATTCATACTTGCCATTGAATATGGTGCCAAGATAAGGATCGCTATCAAGATCTGCCTCAATCAATTCTTTTGAAAACGGAGTTGCCCCTTCAGCTCGAACTTCAGGATAGAGATGACTAAAAATAAGGCTGCCCTTGGGATCAAACTTCTTGCGCAACTTTCTAATTGCCATCTTCAGCTTGGGCTCACTCTTCTCAGCATCGCCAGACCAGATGGAGGCAAGCAGGTCGTCACTTGTTGGCCGAATATGCGGATACTTAGCGGCAAGCTCTAGCAGCTGGAATTCAGGCTCAGGCAAACTATGGGTACGGCCGCCCTTAGTCACTCTCTTATTGATCAGATCAATGTCAATATCACCAAGAATGATACTATCATTAGTGGCACTACCCGCTCGCCGGATATGAGCCCGCACCCGCGCCCCTAACTCTTTCATGTTGAAAGGTTTGGCTAAATAATCATCAGCTCCCTCATCAAGGCCAGCTTCCATATCTTCTACGGTGCTTCGGCCAGTCAGCATTATTACTGGCGTTCTGGCTCCACGCTGGCGGAACTGTTTTAAAATCTCGAGGCCACTGACCCCAGGTAAATCCCAATCAAGAATTACCAAATCGTAGGGATTAGCCAGAATGCTAACGAGGCCCTCTGTGCCAGTATGAAAGATATCGACACTATGGTTTTCGAACTCCAATAGAGAACGAACCACATTGGTCAAATCAACATTATCTTCAACTACTAAAACCCTAGGCATACCACTTCAGATTACCACTAACAAACTATCTTTGTCTTTCACAAAATCGAGGTCTATCAAGCGCACACGCCAAGTTAGTAGAGCTTGGCTAGCCAGTAGAAGCAAGATTAGAGAGCTAGTAACCAGGGTAGGATCTCAATAATGTCAATATAACCCGACGGACAAACAGACAGGCAAAGACGAACTAGAGATTCAAGTAGGTACTGAATGAAAGAGCATTCTTTTGGCGAGCAGATACTGAAAGATACAGCAGCAAAAGATGAGACTGGCAAGAAAAGTGTCATAGACATGGCGCGCAATGCCTGGGGTGACGGGCCGGCAAAGACAGCGCCCTTGGATACCTCTACCCGTGCACCCGAGGGGTTGCAAAGCAAAGACGCTGCGGCGAAAGATGCTGGCCCCACAAAAGACAAGGCTCACGAAGCTAAGCCCGAAACAGCCGCAGAAGCTCATAGGCTCGCCGAAGCCAGCCATCGCATCAAGCTCCTCAACAACGAACTGCATAAGCCAGGCGGTCCACTTGCTTCTTCGGCATTAGAGTTAGTCGGTTTCGACAAGAGCGGTCGCCTGCTATTGATTCAGCGCGACCAGACCGGCCAAGTAGACAGCAAATATCTAGTCGATTCTGAAAGCGGCAAGATTGTCGCCCGCACAAAACCAGGGCAACTGGACAAGTGGGAACATGGCCCGGGCTATAAGAAAGATAGCCACCATAATGGCGACAGCAGCGAAAGTAGACCTGGCACAGAGGCCCAGAAGTCAGGATTTGACGCAAAAACTGGCGCTACAATCACTCGAGATAGCGCTGGCCGGGTGCATGAAGTAACTGATTTTCATGGCGACAAGCGCACTTATCAGAGGGACGCCAAAGGCAATTTAAGTGAAGTGACCATTACCCAAAAGGGTTATGAGCCTGTAGTCTACAGCCAGGACCGCGGGGTAGCCGACGTCAATAACCATCTCTGGTACAAGCAACCGAAAATAGCAGGAGAACCGGCCCCCGGACTTAAATTCGAGGTAGACGGCGACGGTAAATTAACTCAGCGCACTAGCGCCACGCACTCGGTCACCTACAGCCCTGATGGCACCATCACTGAGCATAGAGCCAATGGCCAAGAAATAATAATTCGTCGTGGAAAACCAGATGCTAAAAACCAGAACTCAAACCCCAGCCAAATCTCTGGGCCCGACAACTTGAGCGGTTCTTTAGCCTAACTAAGATACTATCAACAGGTCTAGAGCTCACGGCTCTTCAACGTAATTCTAGCGGCGCCGTCAATCGTCTCATAGGTAACTTCACCACAGCTTAAGTCTAGATCTATTTTGCCTACTTTCATGGTGATCGGTGCTCGATCAGGCCTTACCGGTTCTGTAACAAAGAAACTTTCCACCCCCAGAGCGGTGCGGTATTGATGAATGGTCCAGCCGCTGTTAAGGAAAGCGGCAGTGTAAGCACCTTCGTTGGCCTCAAGATAAACATTGCCTGTAACCGGGTCTACGACAAAACCAGTCAAAATAAAATATTTGATGTCGCCATCTACTTGCGACAGCCTAGAAAAAATATACTCTTGACGCCCTTCTGCTCTCTTAATGATGCCTCCATCTGCCATAGATACAAGCTCTGGACCGTCAGAAGAATAGTAGACCTGCCAAAGTGGTTGCCCGTCCATGGTGCTAACGTCTTGATAGAAGCCACTCGCTTGGTCAGAGCCCTGAGCCAGCTCTTCACTAACAGATTCAGTGCCGTCGGCATCAAAAGAAGAAGAAGAAGAAGAATTGACTTCCTCTGCGCTGTCAGTTGAGGCCTCTAAAACTGATGTGTCTGGAACAACTGACCGCCGAAAAGTAGCTTCATCGATAACAGAAAGATCAGAAAGCATAAACATCCGCTCGCCATTTTCAAAATAAACAGACAATACTTCTTCGGTGCCAGTTTGAGTTCTAACCATACGCCCCTCGGCATCTTCAAGCTCGGTAGCGCACGACTGAACAAGAGCCTGCACTGACTCTCGCAACAACTTGCTATCAGTGTTCTCCGCTAGGACTCGACTATCGAGCGGGATGATTTGAGCCGCAGAATCAATTGGCTCAGCCTTGATTACCATCACCTCCGGCGGTAACAAGTCAGTGGCGCGACCAAACGCAGCACTGATTCCACTGGAGGCGCCTTGCTTGAGTTCGTCAATATAGTTGCGATAACGCTTCAGATGGTCAGACATATTAACGCCTGATTGCGGCGACTTAGTGCGGTACTCACCAGGGTTCAAAATATTAGTCTCCCTTATTCAATGCGCAAATGACCATTGCGTTTGAGAATTCGCATAGCCTCATAGTAGCGATGTTGAGCTTGAGCAGTTTCAAGAGAATCCTGCCTGAGTTGAGTACTGTCGGCCTCTGGTGAGCGAGCTTCCTGCTCTAGATTAGTCAAATCTCTCAGTTGGCTTGCTGAATTATCTTGTTGGCGAACAGAGCCTCTTCTCCTATCTTCCTCAATTTTTTCACCACCCACAGAAGTTTCATTGGCTGTACCACGAACTTCGGCCGTCTGTGGACCAAGAATTTGGCTCACCAATTCAGGGTCAAGCTCACTATTTTCATGAACAGTTCTGAAAAGGTCGGCCATATAGTCAGAATAATTATCAAGACCAGGCAAGTCGCGAGAGAGGAAAAGTGAACCACCAGTAGTGTCACCAGCCGGCAAATTACCGAACAAAATATCAACCAATTCGGAGGCATAACCCCTTACAGGCGGAGTCGCTTCTCGGGCCAATGGCACTTGCGGTCGTTCCAACCTGCGCGCAAGATGACCAAGTAAGTTTGCAGGCAATTCGATTGTCTTATCTAGATACTCTTTCACCTCCAGCCTCCGAGACTGAATTGCAGCTTGCTCTACAGTATCAACCAAAAGCTTTTGCAATTGAGGAGTGAGCGAGCGCGACAATTGTTGACGACCTGCCTCAGTTGAGCCCTCAGCAACTTGCAACAACGCCTTAAGCTGCAAACGAGCGAATACTTTCTCGTTGACAGGAACTAAATCAGGAGGCAAATGACGCGCCAGGTCATTGCGGTTGCCAAACAATAGCTTACAAGCCTCTTCAGGACTAGCAAATTGCGCCAATACTTGCTTATCCTTAGTCTCGTATTTGGGATCAAGCAACTTGTAGCCAAACACTCTCTGCTGCTTTTCTGCATCACAACTGACCTCCCTCAAGAAGGAAAGAGGCTCAACACTAAAAGGAGTTCCATCACCCAATTCGGACAACTGTGCGCTTACTTTAGCAAAAGAAACTTTTCTTGGGTTCTTTATAGCATCAGACAAAATTAGAGCCCGACTATATTCAGGATCTCGCATCAACTCAGAATCTGTCAGCGCAGCTGTCTTCTCGACATACGGCATCGATTCATTTAGTACTCTGGCGATGAAAATGCGCTCCTCAGGCCTTGGCAAACTAAGACCTGTCTGCCTTGAATACTCAGCTGCAACGGCATCAATTTTAGCTGCTCCAGTACGCCGAAAAACAGTAACGGCAGCGCCTCGCAGCATGGTAGCATCTTGTGCAGCATGAAATAACTCATGATATAAGATGTGAGACTGCAACAACCGCGGATCAAGCAAATCACGCTCAAAAATCCGAATCTTTCCACGAGCCAGACTGTATGACATTTTGACTGAGTCTTCTAGACTATTGTCAAGCACCAACTCTATCTCGATCTTCGGCGCTCCAATTTTTGCGCTCAACGAATTAACATCCTCCTCAAGTTCATATCGCCGTTTCATGAGCCCTGCCTGGTCGAACGCTCCAGAGGAATTACTCAACCAAGACTCTCTACGTGTCTCAATACAGTCGAGAAATGATCGCATCGCCTCTTCCGTCAGGAAGGGATCGCCTCTGAGACCAAGGTGTTTCTCAATCAGAATATTCAGTCCATTTTCAGGAAGGTTGGCCAAGTCACTCAAAGAACCAGATTTTGCCAGCCGCAAACTATCTAAGTTTTGATGTTGTTTACTTTCGATAGCGGCTTCAGCCTTACGTTCACGACTAAGAGCTGCCTGCTCCGGAGTCCTCGCTTTCCAATTGTCACCAGCAACTCTAGGCAAGCGCAGCCCCGTCGCTTCGCGTTCGGCTTTATTTTCATCGAGCGACTCGTTAAGGCGAGCAAAAAGCTTCTCGCTAGTATCATTTTCTTTAAGATGGCTCACCCCAACGCTGTAACCGACCATCACCTCCTTCTTCCGATCAAAAGGAGCCGCAGAACTATCTACAAATCTTACTTTGTCTTCAGAGACTACAAAAAATACATTTTGTAGAATCTCACTGAGCTTCTCTGCATCTCTTCGATTTTTGGTTATCAATACGGCATCATCATCGTGAGTGCCAATCTCAACTTCAATATTATATTTGGCTGAGATATCCCGAACAAAGTTACCATGGTGCCTAAGCAGCAAATCACCAACATCGTGCCCCAGTTCTTCGTGGTCATTAACCTTCTTGAAATTATCAACCGCTAGTTTTACCAAACTAAGGTTTTTGGTTGATTGTTTTTCGGCCAAGGCTGACTGAATCCGTTCGTTGACTGTAGCAATGGTCAGCACACTTGCGGGCAAACCCGCGTGACGAGTCAACTTAGTTAGAGACAAATAGGCGTCGCGAACTCGCTCTGCTTCACTGAAGAACTGCTTCATTTCGCCCTCAGTCATAGCCGAAAGAGACCGCTTGTACAGCGCATCAAGTTGCAACTGAAGTACTTGTATGGGGTCGGTCTCCTGCACTTTCTTGGCCTTAGCACCAAGGCCTTTTTCGCCGACATCTTTATGTGGATCAAAAGAGACAGAACTCTCAGCGGGCAGATAGACGGATGACTCAAGATTCTGCTTAAAAAGTTGCTTGTTGTGCTCCGACACACGATCGGCGCGCTTAATTGTTTCGGCAGGCGACTCATTCTCACGACTGAGCACACCGCCAATAGCAGGAGACACAATTAAATCGTCTCTAAAGACAACTGTATTACCTTCTGACTTGAGGTCTAAATCATCAACTGAACTACCTTTTTTCTCAGCTTCCTCCTTCTTTATTATATTCGCCGCTTTATTCGCTTCTGACTGCTCTCGGGCCTTGTTTACTCTTTCGCTCTGCTCTTCGGCAATAGTTGCTACATTAGTTGTGCGAATCAGCAGAGCCTTATCCTTATCTTTATCACCAATCACCACCTTCAAAACTTCTCTCTCGTTGGGCCAAGGTCTCAGCTCCTCGGCGCCCTGCTCGGTAGTCAGTTTTTTATGGGCAGAGTATTCCCTTTCTTTATTCTGCACTTGTTCAGCAGTCATAAAGATGCTACCAATTTTCGGTTTTTCCACTATTTCAACATAATCATCGTGTCTTCCTTTGGGTCTCTTCGTCGCCTCTATGGTGATGCGGACGCTTTGAATAAGCCGCATAGCCTCCTCAGCTCGATCTAGGTCCTTCACTATCACAGCAAATTCATCGCCGCCAACATGGTAGAACTTAAATTTAATCGAATGCTGCTTGAGCACATAGGTCATAGCTTCGGAGAGTGCTTTAAGTGCTTCATCACCATTACTTTTACCGTGCCTTTTGTTAATGACACCAAAGTTGACCGCATCGATCATGAAAACTGCGACCTTTTCCTTTAACTCATTGTGCTTATAGAGATCATGGGTCAAAGCAAGATGATTAGGGGCCTTGGTGACAAGGTGAGTAAATGCAAGCTCTCTTAGATGCTCGCTCATAGCGCTAAGATGGTCGCGACGAGAGAGGTCTTCCAGGCTTACCTCCCGTTTGGGGAAGAGCAACTCTTCTAAGTTATCCACTGAGGGCCGTTTAGCAGTGCCGGGTTCAGCAGTCTCAATATTATGAATGGATGATTTAGAAGCAGGAGTGGCAGTTGAATTTTGGGGTAGCTGAGAGAGAGGCAACCCTTGCTCAATGCGCGAGAGCATATGACGAGCTTTCTGCAAAAACTTTCTTTCTTCAACAAAGGCAACTTCGTCAATACTAGTAACTTTCAAACCGATTAACTTGGCGCGTGCCGCAATCGCCGCTTCCTTCTCGGCCAGCAATCTTTTCACTTGCTCAAGAACAGGCCTGCGCTGCTGTTCATCCGGTTGATGCAACGACATTTCTTCGTAGACATAATGAGTCAGGTCAAGTCTTTTGGCCAAATCATGAGGATAGCGCATACTTTGTTCGGCAAGAAATGTCAGTTTTTCCTCAGGAGTAGGACAAGAAGCAGCCAAATACAATTCTGATAGCTTGATTTTTATAAGTGGATTATCGCTAGTCTTATCCCAAGTATTATCAAGGGTAACCCAGACCTTCTCTGGATCGATAACTCTGGGAATACCCCTACTATCGTAGACGTCACCAAATTTTTGTTGAGCAAGATGCTCGGTGTCAAACTCGACCTTATGAATGGTGACCATATGCTCACTGGAATTAGCCACCCCACCTAAATCAGAGAGGAACGGTTCCGAGCCGCAGTTGACTTGAATCGCAAGCGGGCCTTCTTTGTCGTGCATCATATTAACTAGTCGGTGACATAGGGCTTCGGGCGAATCAAATACATTGCCAGGTGGCAAATTTGCTGAATCACCATAGCGATCACTGAGTATAACGAAGTCATCTTTAGCAGCAATTATCCGCTTCCAGCCTTCTGCAAGTTGACTGGGATGAATCTTAGGTCCGATAGTATCTTTGTCACCAACCCTCATCGGCAAGGCCGTTGGAGGATCAGTTCGACTATCGCACAATTGATCATCATGATAGCAAATGGTGCCTTTTGGCATTGACACACCGGCAAACTCTGTGGCGTCATAGTGACTAGCACCAATGAGGGCCTTCTCAAGCATTTCCAAAGATGGCGCAGCGGCTCGATCTCCCGGTAACCCTGATGGCGTAATAGGAATAGATGTACCATCCAGCAAGTAGCACTTACCATCGATTAATGCGTCAGACAAAATGCGAGCAGCCTCCGAAGGGTGCTTGCTGATAAGACGAACAACAGCTGAACTAGGCAAACATGTGGATCTACCTTCTTGACTTAAATATGTAGGATGAGCTGCTAGTAGCAAGAAATCAGAAACCACAGCATGTCGATAGTTTCTCTCTGCAGCAGTTAAGGTAGTATCGCCAGCAGTGTCGCGCATAAGACGATTTACATGGTCGAGTGTTTTAGCTAGTTCTGCGTTGGCAACGCCAGAGAAAATTATTCGCTCAGTAAACTGATACATGCCTTCGCTTATATGACGCTGCAAAGTCGAATCTTTTACATCTGTACTGACAAGCCGACTAAAAGCCTCAATGCTTGCAGTTTCATGAGCACTAACTATACGCTCATAACCATTAGCAGAACGAGCAACGAGAGTTGCGTCAGGGCCAGCCCTTAGCTCCAAAGGTCGATTTGGCACAGCTGCTGGTTCTTCATACCCAGTAGAAATTGTTTCTTTTCGGCCGTCTAGATGGCGTATATGATGCTTACCATCAAGGTCTGAAAATACTACCTTGCCGTCAGTCGTCACACTAACTTCTCCCTTCAGCAAGACAGAAGGAACAGAACTACCTTCCTTGGTAAGCCGCCAGCCCTCATTCGTGCGAACAAGATGTTCAACACCTTCATTGTTTGCCACTATCAGCGCTTTTGGTTTAGAGTTGTGATCATACTGAATTTGCGTGCCACAACCAATGGCATCATTGACTTGAACCACTAGGCCATCTTTCTTGACAAGCTGACCCCCGCTCGCGGCCTCATGCTTGATTGTGCCATCAGGAGTGAACTGAGTGCGTCCTTGAGAATTTTCTAGCAGTACACCACCAGAGCGACTGGGCTGGCATCGACCTTCGAACTTCGCACCAGTCTGACTATCTACCCAGTGGAGGCCATCTTCGCTCTTCCAATGAGCCTTTACGAGGTTGCCTTCGGTCTGAACAACTTCGTTAACAAAATGCCGACTCTCGCTTTGTCCATATCTAAACTCAACTTGCCCATTCTCCGAAGCAAGACGACTAACACGTCCGTGCTCTTCCGTCACTTGCACAGACACTTCGGCTGCCACCGTATGTGGTTCTACAAGCTTTGATAGATGGCTACTGACAGGGTGTGTAAAGATATTAGTTACGCCACTTTCTGCAGCACTTCGAAACTGATAGGCCCATATTCTGCTTTGATCTTTCTCCTGCTCAAACAGACCTTCAGAAACCTGTGAACGGTCAATGCCGTGCTTGTCAGCAATACGTTGTTTTTCCTCCTCCACAGCTTGTGCCTTAGCCACAAGCGCAGCATTTGTCATATTATTGATGATGCCACTAGAAAACCCTTCAACATAGCTATCGACACCCTGTAGAAACTTTTCTCTAGCGAGGCCGAAATTTGATTTCGGCACCAAGGCCGCCTCGACAAAACCCTCAGCCTCGCCCAATGCTTGACTTGATAAGCCGTACTTCTTGCCGAGTTTGGTAAGGTCATTGCTAACTAATTTCTCAGCGCCTTGACCAGCCAACATAAAGAGGGTCCCGTAGAAAAGTTTGTCTGGAGACAACTCATGATAGTCGCCAGTGCGTACAGCACCAGCCATAGCGAAACCGCTAGTTTCTAGACCAGCCTTCGCAAATCTAGCAGAACCCTGCAAGCCAACATCGCCAGCTTGAACCAAAAGGGCCTGAGCCTTCGGCCCAAGATAACGCTCTAACACTTTAACCGACTCAGGATTTACCCGAAGAGCCTTCATCGCTTCTGGTGCCTTAGCTCCAACCAACATCGACAAGGCCTCAAAGCTACCACCAGCAAAATTGTTCAGGGCCTCTTCACCAGTAGTACCACGCGCCTGCCTGAATGTAGTTGAAACTACACCACCACCAATAGCGGCCAGCCCAGTTGTGCCCAACTTGCCCATGTTGAGATAGGCACCGAGCCTCACCGCACCACCGGGAACGAAACTCATAACCGCTGTTGCCAATGCATCATCGGACTGCCGCTGCAGCGAGATACCATCAGCAGAAAGTTGCTTTGCATCGACAGTCGTCAATCCCACATCTTTAACAAACTTTCTCACTGTATGCACTTGCTGACTCAATTCAGCGGATGTGAGGTCAGCGCCCGAGAGACCTTTGAGAAAAACATTGTCTATGCTGTTATTAATCTGACGACTTTGATTGGCCACTGAGCCTTTTGCCAATTCTAGCTGGGCTTCCCGACCGCCCATAATGTAGTCAGGCAAGCCGCGAGTAGTGTGATAAAGACTGAGAACATCTCCTACAGAATCACGATACTCTTTCAAAGCGCCGTCAGCCGACTGCTCAGCCTGAGCCGCCTTTTTTCGCAAGTCACCGACTTCAATCAAGCCGCTAGGAAGCGGGCTGCCGCTAGAATCTTGCCTTTGTTCACCAAATCCGATCACTCTATACAGCGGACCCTCTTTGCCAAGACTGAACTGAAAGAGTACCTGCTCTTTTCCAGCTAGTGGAACCTTATGGTTATCGAGATTTAGGACATAGCCAGGTTCAAGAGTCCCGCAAGGGGCACCAACTTTCTCCCAGTTCTCACCGACTCTTTTAGTGCGATACACTTTGCCAGAATCAACGAAATAATGCTCATGCCCAAGCCGCATGGGCCCAGTTGCCTTCTCACAGTCTTCTGCTGTGGAAAATTTAGGCAGTGATGATTTAGCAGTTTCATGATGACTGCTCAAACGCTCAGACTCAGCACGAACGTAGACCTTTGGACCGCCTTTAATTTGTTCAAGAATAGAAAAGCGATCTTGCGGATTGGTGAGGTCAGTTACCCCATTCTGCTCAACACCCTCTAGCATTGGATTGTAACGTCGAGCTAGATCACTAGTGCGCTTCAACCGTTGAGAAGCTTCATCAGAATCGCTCTCTTTCACGAGTAATTTGGCTACGGCAAGCTCCGTGGCCACTTGCTTGCGCAGTTGATCTAGGCTCTGCAAATGCTCCGTACCATCATTAACCCACACTGCTTTAGATGGCTTTCCGGCAGCATCTTGATAGCGAAGATTGATGGTGGCGCCAGCAAACTGCCGGTCAGCCATGCTGCGACTAAGCGGACGCCCAGCAGCATCAAGGAGCACCAGAGCCCCAGTAGCAGCGTCATAATGCCCAGTAGCTAGACCTGATTTAGCATCACGCAATATACCATCGCTGCCATGCAATTCAATTTGCTTGCCAGGGTTCTGCCGATCGGGTATTTTGACAACAATGTTTGCCTTGGCAGGCACAGATTCTAAGACATGGTCAGGATTATCGGCTTTCATGCGAGCTCGCATTGCCGAGGAAATGTCCGCTGTCTGATTGAAATCAGCTAAATGATTGATACGAGCTAAGGCGTCTGCATCGATTTTGCCGCTCACCAGCATTTTCTCAATTGCCGCATGATCATCACGATTTTGCTTACGAGCTAACTGCATCGCGGCCATGGCTGCATCTGTTTGCGAATCATTGGCCAAGCGCTGATTGACTGCTGCTCCAGCCAGATCTTTTATGGAACTGAGGGGAGCTGCCAACGGAGTAGAATGAATATAAAGGTCGACTCCATTAGCCACCGCTGCTTCTCTATCGAGACCAGCTTTCGCCTCAACTACCTTGCCCTTAAAATTCTGATCCGATTGCTTCATCACCCAATCAATGTCAACAATTCCACCGGTTCCCGGACGAACTGTTCCATCGGCCTGAAGCTCTGGCGGGCCCACCACAGCACCAGATACAGTCGGACCACCCCCTGCTTGAGTCAACTTGAAAGTGCTCAATCTAAAACTAGATAAGTTACGCGAAGATGGTGGTTGATCAGGATCTTCGGAGAACAGTGTCACCTCAGCATCAGTCAGATTCTTACTATTAGTTGCATGAGGCTGAGAAATCTTGCCAATTTGCTTACCGCTCTTTCGATCGATAAGCATTCCCATTTCCACATCATATTCAATCGGCTCTAGCGGTTTACTATCGGCACCCAACTTAAGCTTGCCTTGCGAGTCAATTTGCGCCAGAGAAATATGGCCATTACTCGAATTACTTAAGTTAAATTGCCTCTCTTTGCCGCCGTCGTTTCCAACGAAACGCCAGTCGCCACTCAAGGCTTTGCTAATGTGGGTGCCGCTATGTTCCTTCTGATCGAGACTAGCGGCAAAATCGACAGTACCATCCTTGTTTAGATGGCCCCAGAACTTTCCATCCATAAACAAATTCGAGCCAACACTCTGAATCTTCTTAGTGCCGTTGGTAAGAAATCCGTTTAGCTCTTGGCTTTGCCCTGACTTGCCTGCAGTCGCGCAAAGATCTAGACGAGTGCCATCAGTACCAGCACCATGAAAGACAGCCGCGTACTTGCTATCTTTTAAAATATTAAACTTAGTATCGCCAATGGTGACATCACCATTATCGCTAACTTGGCCAATTTGTTTGCCATCGGCGCCCAAAACCTTCCCATCTTTGACTTTCCCCTGCAAATAATGATCACCATCTTTCCAAGCAACAACACCACATGCTTTCTCACCGGCACGAGCTGGAGTAGGACGATTATTAGCTAATATTTCTTCAGCGTTAATTTCACGCACAGACTATGATTGCGAGTAATAGCTATTTCTACCTGAGCAATCTGTAGCAGGGCAGACTTATGTTCTTTAGCACTCTCGCTGCCGACATGACCGACCACATCACAAGGCCGACCATTTTTATCAAAACCAAATTTGGCATCAATATGAGAATCATGATTCAAATAGTGCAGCTTAACTGGTTTCCCGTCACGATCAAACTGGCTTTGCTTTACCTCGTACTCGCGGCCATGTCGAAATTTTTGTTCGAGCACATCAGTTACACCGTGTACAAGATCTCTATTCTTTTCAAAATGAGAGACTCGCTCATCTTTGCCCGACCTTAAGTCATACTGGTCGCAAGTCTCACGCTCTTTGCCATTTCGCTTAGTGTAACGCCAGTCCTTACGCTCGACAGCCTTTTGCTGCTCAACATCATCTGCCGTAGCAAACCGCACACGATGAGTTAATCGCTCCTTATGGTCGTGCTGGTCAACTGTAACACCAGCATCTTTGCCATGCTGATCGCGATGATAGTTATAGTTCAGCACAGCAAGCTTTTCCCCAGCAATACCGTTGACAGTTTTGTCAATTCGGCGACCGGATAAATCTCTCCGAATTACTGCGCTCGTGCCGTCTGGGGTAAAATGAGCTTCTATGGCAATCGGAACTGTCGTCAGCTTCCCAGCGGAATCTTTCGTATTTACTGAATCGCGAAATGCTGTTGTTACTTCACCAGTTTGCTGATTCACCTTATAAGACACAGACTGGTTGGGCTGTTCTCCAATTATAGGCCGACCAGTCTTTCCATCTTTAATTGTTACGCTGGCAACCTCATGACCGCTGCCTGGTTTGTAAGCAACCTCAAACTTATTGCCGTTGCGAGCCACTACTTCGTGAACCCGACCGACCTTATCACGGTGAAGCACCGGCTCAGGATGTTTTACGTGTTCTCCACCCGATTCTCTTGCCTTGGAAGACTTATCGCCAGCTCCCCGGTCGCCAGATTTTCCGGCAGTCGAATGTACATCCTTCGTTTTGGACCGATCACAGATTGTGCCACTGTGAGATCCAGAAATAATCTTTAGGCCTTCTTTTGCCTTATGTGAAAGCTGGCCGAGTAACTTCAGTCCCGATTCCTTCCAACTTTCCACATGCCCTTTCGCTGGAGCATGATGAACCTCTTTGGCGACATGATGAGCTGTTGACTCCTTTCCTTTTGCAGTCTGCTTCGAGTGGCCAGCCTGTTTATCGCTCATCGGTTTTATGTTCCTCAGTTCAGTAAAGCAAAACAACCAAAACGCCTGAATGGCTTACTATTTCACCGCCGCTGAAACACGCGACAAATCTTGCAGCAGCTGAGCGGCAGACTGATAGCGGTTCTCTTTGTTCTTCTCTAAACAACGGTGCACTATTGATTGCAAGTAAGCATTAATCTGAGGATTCAAATCAGCCACAACAAGCGCAGGTGGTGGCTCTTGGGCATGGCGGATGAAAGTCTCAATGATATTAGCTGAGACAAATGGCACCTCACCAGTGAGCATTTCATGCATCATGCAACCAATGGCATAGAGGTCGCAGCGATGATCTGTGGCCTCTGAGCGACACTGTTCCGGACTCATATAAGAAGGAGTACCAATTAAGGCTCCGGTCTGGGTCAGGTTAGGGGCGTTTTCTTCAGCTTTAGTTGACTTTGCCAGGCCAAAATCAACAATCTTGACTGTATAGGTTTCGTCGCCCTCGGCCACTAGCATGATGTTTCCGGGCTTAAGATCCCGGTGTACAAGCCCTTCTTCGTGGGCTTTGCCAATACCCAGACAAATCTGCGAAACAATTTCTAGGGCATCGGGCAGCGCTAATTTGCCGTTCTGTTCAATAAGCTCAGCCAGGCTAAAGCCGTTGAGATATTCCATAACCATATAGGGCTGCGACTCTTCAGTCACGCCTAAATCATGAACAATCAAAACATTTTTGTGACTGAGTAAACCAGCCGCTCTTGCTTCCCGTTCAAAGCGCCGCACTAAATCTGGCTGAGTACTAAGCTGGGGTGCCAGAACCTTGACTGCCACCGTAATATTCATCATTTTGTGCTTAGCTTTGTATACCTGACCAGAGGCACCACCGCCAATAACTTTGATAATTTCATACTTGTTGTCTAGTACGCGACCAATGAGCGGGTCGCCGCGATCACTGTGATCATCTAGCGGGCCTTCAATGCCAGAAGCTCCCATGCTACTGCCGTTCATTGACATGTAATCGGCACTACCCATGATCGAATTAATGCGTAGAATGCGGCCATCAGGGTCAAGCTTTTTGGAAAGCCTGCGAACAACGTTATTAAGCGATTCGGGAGTCATCTCAGCGTCGCTGGTCCAAACATTGTCGAGCAGTTCCTGGGGGCTCAAAGTCTCTTTGCGGTTCTTCACTAGATAAGAAAGCAACTGAAACTCCCGGGGAACAAGAGTGACATTGCGTCCACTTTTGAGCACTTTACTGGTATCGAGGTCAACGACTATATCGCCCACCGTAACCACATTCCCGATAGCCGCTTGCGAGCGACGCAAGAGACCTCGCACCCGGGCACCTAACTCCTTCAAGTTAAAGGGCTTGGTGAGATAGTCGTCGGCTCCTTCATCGAAGCCTTTTTCTTTGTCGTCGACGTCCTGGTGACCGGTGAGCATTATCACAGGGCATTTGCCACCAAATCCACGATAGTCAGCCAAAATCTCAATGCCGGTAAGGCCAGGCAAATCCCAATCGAGAATAATTAAGTCGGGGTTATTAGCCAAGATAAAATTCTGACCTTCCAAACCGTTGTGAAAGGCCTTAACCTGGTTGCCCTCGTGTTCGAGAAAGTCCCGAACCAGCTCAGCAAGGCTGACGTCATCTTCCACCACTACGATTCTGGCCACAAAATTATTCCTTGACAGCCGACAAGCTATACCTTTCAGTGCAAAGAATATACCCCGATTCAACTATCATCAGTCGGCAAAAAAACGGCCTCAAGCTCGGCCTAAAATTAGCCCCGAATTAACGCTATACTCGTCAGACTCTCCTTTAGCAGCCTCTAACACCCTTGAATGGGCAAAAATTGAAGACCATTAAAAGACAACGACCAATGTTGAGCCTGGCAAAACAAGGAATTTTGCTTGTGCTTTTTCTATTGGCCTGTGAACTGACTTTTATTGGCACTTTGGGCTGGCTTCTCAACCAGGCTGAGGCTGAAGCAGCCCGTCAGGAAAGAGCACGCCAGGTCAGCGCCCGGGCCGGTCGTTTAATGCTGGTGATGTACGACACCGGAGATGCGGTGGGTCGCTATGCCAGAAGTTTACAACTTGGCACCGCCGATAGTGTCTCAGCATCGAAAGAAGAAGTTCCGGTCATTATCAAATGGCTTAAAAACGAACTAAAAGACAATGAAGAAGCAATTGTTCTGCTCAACAGAATCGATGAGAACATCACCATTTGTTTGCCTGTAATTACAGACATTCAAGGCAAGAGCTCAACGTTGACCGAACCCGGCGCCAAGGAGGCTTGGACCAGGAAACGCGAGACCATACAGCCCATGGTAAACCAGCTGATCAAAGATATTCCCGCCTTAATTGCCATTGGTCAAAAAATTGAATCGGCTGGGCCTGACCTTGAAAGAGCAATGAGAAGACAAACAGAAATTGTCTTGATTGGCGGCTTATTACTGAACTTAATTGTGGCGGCACTGATTGCCTATTTCTTCACCAATCGCATCTCAGGCCGGATTGAACAACTCGCTGAAAATATCACGCGACTACAAGAGGGCGAAAAGTTAGAGCCCTTGATGAATGGCAATGATGAGATAGCTACTGTCGACAGTGTGATTCACGACACGGCCGACGTCATGCGCAAAGAAATGGCCATGCTTAAGGCCAGCGAAGCGCGAGTGCGGGCTTTAATTGAGCATCTGCCTGTAAGCATTGCCATGCTCGACGCCCACGGCACAATCGAATTTCTGAACTCGACCCTTGAAGAAAGTTTCAATTACTCCAGCCATCAACTTATGGGCAAGAGACTATCCAAGCTCTTTGCTAGCGGCCAAAAAATTCCCGAAACATTCGCCCACGCCGAGCAATTCAGCGGGAGAACAACTGAGCTAACCGCGCTGTGCCGCAATGGACAGACCTTCCCAGCTGAATTAATGATGGCAGCCATTGATATGGGCGGCGAAAGCAAAACTCTCGCCATGATTGTCGACAGTAGCGAGAAGTATGAAATCAAGCAAATGCGCCAGGCATTTGTTGCCATGGTACGCACCGAGCTGAAAGAGCCACTGACAAAAGTTTCGTCATTCCTCAGTAAGTTACAGGCTCACGCTCTTGGCACCATTTCGCCCAAGGTTGCCGAAACCACCAAACTAATGCAGCAGAATATAGAACGACTGGTACTGTTGCTCAATGACCTCTTCGACCTCGACAAATTAGAATCAGGCAAAATCGAAATTGAGCCGACCCGAGCAAACCTCAGCCTGATTTTCGAGCGCTCGGTCAACGCTGTCACTGTCTTTGCCGAAAAACACAAAGTGCAGTTGCAGGTGAACGACTGCCCAATTGCTCTCAATGTTGATGCCAACCGCATAGTACAAGTGCTAGTCAATCTGCTATCGAATGCCATCAAGTTTTCGCCAGCCGGCTCGGTGGTGACCTTAGCCACTAGGCAATCTCCCGGTCACATTGAAATTGGCGTGATTGATCACGGCAGAGGTATTCCTCAAGCGCACTTACAGTCAGTGTTTATCGCCTACCGTCAGGTCGAAGCAGCAGATGCCCATAAAAAAGGTGGAACCGGCCTGGGTTTGGCCATTTGCAAAGCCATTGTAGAAGCCCACAATGGCGAAATTGGTGTCAACAGTGAAGAAGGAAAAGGCAGCGTCTTTTGGCTCAAGCTTCCCCTT
>Ga0209480_10000130_pt1 | contig 69626 bp, 54 predicted proteins | sample JI61114C2DNA_FD_187501 | JGI IMG/M metagenome (GOLD analysis project Ga0209480, IMG submission 187501) | Wastewater effluent complex algal communities from Wisconsin, to seasonally profile nutrient transformation and Carbon sequestration -... | ecosystem: Engineered > WWTP > Effluent > Algae...
GACATCAGCAGGCGTTTTGCAATCGCTGAGTAAGTCATCCATGAGTTTCGGGTCGAGGCGTTCCATGTTACTGCTCCTTCTTGGGATTCACGTTATATAGCAGTTACACAGTTCAGTTTACAGTCTCGAAAGCGCACAATGCGAAGTATTGCATTACATCGAATTTATCCGCAGCCGCTACGCTGTCAAACCGGCCACCAAAACTACTAAAAAACGCAAAATCAGTTGGAGTGAAACACTTTTTTATGGCTTATGGCAAGACCGCGAAGACAATGAATTATCTGTAAAGTGAGTGTGGCTGTAAGGCGAACCTCAACAACCGCACTTACCGCAAAACCAAATACCCAAAAGCCTCAAATAAACCTGCTACAATAACCTCATCACTGTCACTCGCCTAACTTTGAAAGGGAGGCAATTATTATGCAATGGCAAGAAGTCTGTACACATCCCGACTTGAAGAACTTACCTTTTAAACTCGAACTCAACGAATACGGGCAAATCGTTATGTCTCCAGCTAAGGTTTATCACTCTATTTTGCAAGGTGAGATTGCTGCATTACTGAAAAACTTTCGCCCTGAAGGCAGAGCCTTAACAGAATGTGCAATTTACACCCATAAAGGGACTAAAGTTGCAGATGTTGCATGGGCATCACCTGAAGTATTCCAGCACATCAAAACCGAAGTAGAATGCTCAGTAGCACCCGAAATTTGCGTAGAAATTCTCTCCTCAACCAATACAGGGATTGAAATGCAAGATAAAATCAGCTTGTATTTTTCGCGTGGGGCGAAAGAGGTCTGGTTGTGTTCACCAGAAGGGAAATTAACCTTTCATATTCCTGCCAATATAGTGGAACACTCTGTGCTATTTCCAAACTTTCCTCAGCAAGTAGACTATTGAATGTGCATTTTAGATTAACCCTGCTTTTTTGAAGTCGGGGTTAAATTACGGCATCTAAGCTAGAGCCTGTAGCTATAGCCTCTCCAAAAACCCATCAAACACATAACCCGTTTTATCCAGCCACTCAATTTTCACCCAAGCGCCTTTGCGTCCGCTGATGAAGTCCGCTTTTACATTGGCTTCTAGCGCTTTCACTTTGCCGCCTTCAGGTACAGTACCAAGTTTAGCGGCAGTCACTTCTGGTTGATCACGCACAATCAAAAAAGGTTTAGCCGTGGCTTGGTACCAAAGCTCTTTGTCTGCTTTAGTTGGGGGAGTTTGAGTCTTAGGCAGCCGTTTAACCTGCACCTCTAATTCATCGGCACGCTTAACGATTTCCTTATATACACAAGGCGCACGTTGCACGGCTTCAGCTGCAGGTGTATCCGCTAATAGCTTCCCACAAGCATTATCGCGATCAGTCAGCCATGCCTTTTGCTTGGCCTCCAATTCAGTTTGAGCAGTAGGCTGCAGGTTATCGAATAAGGTTTTGTAAGCTTTATTTAAGCGCTTGCGTTCAACCAATAAATTAGCTTGTAAACAAGGCCAAGCGGCTGCACCTTGATCCAAAACAGCTTCGCAACCTTTAGTTAAAGCGCTTATTTCAATCACTGGCGGTTTAGTAGCTGGAGCAGGTTCGACTGGATTAGCCGGAGTAGTTAGCGTATTGGCTGGTTTAGAGCAAGCCGCAACGCCAAAGCTAGCATAATCAGGGGATTTGCCCGTCTGGCAGACTTGGCGACATTGAGCATAAAAGCCGTCTCGGTTATAGCCGGGATAATCACTAATCGCCGCCACGCCACGCATATACACACCTAAGAAAGTGCCTACTGGCTCAGTACAGTTGGTATCTTCTTCGCGCGCACGTACACAAGCCTCTAAAACATCTTCATACAGCCATTTGCAATTTTCCTCGCTTAAAGCTTGCGGTGGTTGCGCTTCTAAATGCGTGCTTAAAGTATTATCGGCATTGAGCACTGCCAGCTTTAATTTTGCCTCTGCGTAGCCCAGTTGGAAAGTGATGACATCACCAGTTTGATTGAATTTGATTTCATGGGGGTAACTATCCATGAATGGATTTTCAATCAGTTTAGGCTGTGCATCTTTCTTTAAAACCGCCAAGATCAATACATCAGAAGGACAAGCACTACCGCCGCAGTTATTGCCAATCAGCACGACATCCGAATCACTGCGTTGAAAGACTTGATAGACATGCGAATAGCTATATTCATCCGCTTCATAAAGCGGCTTGCCGTCTAACAAAACGATATGCTTAGAAACGCCTTCGCTGCTGCCTGTTAAACTGAGCTTACCGAAACGTGTAGTGAGTTCATCTTTTGAATTCCCTACCTCGTTCCAAGCCAAGCTGTTGGATGGAGGCATTTCGGCAAAAACCTGATGTGTTAATAAGAATAAACTGAGTAAGCAAATACGCAGAGCACGCATGAGTCAGATCCTTTCGCATTGGGGTGCGTCGATTATAAAGCGGCCTTGCCCATGACATAGCTTGCAGTGACTGAACGGTCATCGCTGAGCATTAACAGCGCAAATAACTGCTCATGTAAGCTTTGACAATGCTGCAAGCGCCTCGCGATTAAAGGGGTGGCCTTTAAATTTAAGACCACAAAATCGGCTTCTTTCCCCACTGCAAAATTACCTATTTTATCATCCAAATATAAAGCCTTCGCACCGCCTAAGGTTGCTAGATATAAAGCCTGAAAAGCAGAGAGTTTCTTACCCAATAACTGCGTAATTTTATAGGCATCATTTAAACCACGGAGCAGACTAAAATAATTACCGCCGCCTACATCCGTACCTAAACCGACGCGCACCCCACTCGCTTTGGTTAAATGTAGATCGAACAAACCACTGCCAATAAATAAATTGGAGGATGGACAAAAGGCAACCGCAGCTCCAGTTGTAGCCATAGCATCGCGATCTTCCGCATCTAAATGAATGCAATGTGCCAATACTGCCCGTGGACGTAATAAACCATGCTGCTGATATACATCTAAGTAGCTGCGACTTTCGGGAAATAAATCCGCAACCCAAGCGACCTCATCACGATTCTCCGCCACATGCGTATGCAGATACACATCAGGGTATTCAGCGAGTAACTCCCCTGCTTTGGCTAATTGTTCAGGACTTGAGGTGGGGGCAAAACGTGGAGTGACGGCATAACTTAAGCGTCCGCGCCCATGCCATTTTTCGATGAGCGCTTTGCTATCGGCATAGGCCGTTTCGGGCGTGTCTTGTAAATAGCTTGGACAATGACGATCCATTAATACTTTGCCTGCAATCATCCGCAGATTGCGGGCTTCGGCAGCTTCAAAAAAGGCATCGACGGATTCAGGATGCACTGTACCGAACACTAAAGCGGTGGTCGTGCCATTCCTCAGCAGTTCATCTAAAAAGAACTCTGCTACTTCGCGGGCATGCGCTTTATCAGCAAACTGGCGCTCAGTGGGAAAGGTATAAGTCTCCAACCATTGCAATAACTGCTCGCCGTAAGCGGCAATCATATCGGTTTGCGGATAGTGAATATGCGTATCGATTAATCCGGGGATAATTAAATGCTCAGAGTAATGAATCAGTTCACAATGGGCCGGAAGCTGTGCTAATAAGACTTCGGCAGAGCCAATTTTTTCTACATACCCATCTTTAACTAACAGGATTCCATCAGGAAAATACTCGGTATTGTACGGCTCTAAATCATTTTCAGGATCACCCAAAAAATGCAGCACGGCAGCACGAAACGCACAGTAAGAGCTTTGACTCATTCAAGACCTCGCAATTCAGTAGTGGAAATCAACCGTTAAAACATTTGCGTTAAACATGGTTTTAAATAATTAAAAATCTGCCATTACGCACCAAATTGGCGTATGTTTAGAAAAAAAATCAAGTATTACAAAACACACAGGAGGAGCAACCATGGACCAAGATCCAGGACAGCAAGTTATTGAGCAAATTCAAGCAACCATCAACGAAAGTTGCAGCCGTATGGATAGCAATTTAGGCTGGCTACAGCAAGCGATGCACCCACTTTTTTTTAGTTTCAATCGCACCGAACCCGATGCACTAGCCGTCTTAGTCGAATCACTTTATCGTATTCACCGCCTACCTTATATCCGCTTGGCAGATCGCCCTGAGCGTATGTTAGTGGCACAAAATGGCATTCCCAATTCGATTTATAATACGCTTAGCTCGCTGCCAAAACGCGATAATTTATCTTACTCAGAAATCAATACTTCGCTAACACGTTTGCCTAATAGTGATTATTTTTTAGAAGTGCTGCGTTTTGACTACAACAGTATGCCTGATGCCGAAGTGGCTAGCGCTTTAGCGGCTGATGACGATACGCTGCCTGCGGGTATTAAAGAAAATATCGAAGATGGCCTACGGGTCTATACACCCCATTTTGATATGAGCCAAACAGATCAACTGATCAAGCTCTTATGGATTAATAATCCAGAATACGTCAAAGTTTCTCATCCCGAACGTACTGCCCGTGTGCTCGATTTATATCAAAAAACCCAAGCCCATGGCGGTATCCATTTAGAAATTCATTCGATTGATAATGCGGTGAATGGCGAAACGAATCGCGTACTGTTTGGCGTGAGTAACCCACCGCAACGCGATTTTTTACTGCAAGTGTTTGAAGTGTTTAAGCGCTTAAAAATCGGTGTCAAACGTACTTATACCATCACTTTAAGCAATGGCATCTTCCCAACTTTCCTAGCCACTTTCTATGTGCAACCCCGCAATGGCGTAGTCCTCGAAACCGGTAATGAACTGTTCCAAGCCTTGCAGGATGAGTTATACAACACACAAATTATTTCCTCCGACTCGACTAGTTTTAATGAATTAGTTGCCACTGGAGTCATGAGCGGAACGGATGCGACTTTCATCAAAGCGGTCATCACTTTCTGCCATACCAATCTTGCCCACAACAAACCCGATCAATTTGACCCTGAAGTAGTACAGCGTGCTTTCCTCGCGCAACCCGAAATCAGTCAGCAGTTGGTGAAGCTATTCCATGCACGCTTTAAGCCCAATTTGGCCGAGCGCGAAACCATTTATACTGAGCTGTTACAAGAAACTAAGAACAAGATTGATAACTTCAATACCGGACGACGTTTCTTAGATGAAACGCGCCGCGTGATTTTCCGTTGTGCGATGAGTTTTATCACTCACTGTTTAAAAACCAATTTCTTTGTCGATGAAAAACATGCCCTCGCCTTCCGTCTTGATCCTGTCTATTTGGAAGAATTGGGCGATGATTTCACAGCGGATTTACCTAAAGAACGCCCTTTCCGCATTACCTTCTTTGCAGGGCGCAGTGGTTCAGGTTATCACATTGGTTTCTCGGATATTGCACGTGGTGGCTGGCGCACACTGATGACCCAAGGCCATGACGATTACACGAATAGTGCGAATACCTTATTTCGCGAAAATTACGTGTTAGCACATACCCAGCATTTGAAGAATAAGGATATTTACGAAGGCGGCTCGAAGATGGTCTCCATCCTCAATACACGCCCTGGTACGCCACCAGCGACCGTGTTGCAATATCTGTATAAGCTGCAATATGGCTTTACCAATGCCTTCCTCGATTTGTATGTGACTGAAAACGGCAAAGCCAAAGATCCACGCGTCGTTGACTACTATGGTGAAGATGAGCCGATTGAACTTGGCCCTGACGAAAATATGCATGATGTGATGATTGAGCTAATCGCTCAGCTCGCAGCACAGCGCGGCTACTTACTCGGCGCAGGCATTATGTCCAGCAAAAAGGTTGGGATTAATCATAAAGAATACGGTGTCACCTCCATTGGTGTGATTCGGTTTGCCGAAGTGACCATGCAAGAAACACTCGGCATTGATATGCATAAAGACCCGTTCAGTATCAAAATCACGGGCGGCCCCAATGGCGATGTAGCAGGCAATAGCATGCGCTTGCTGTTAGAGCGCTGTGAGCAGGTGCAAATTCGCATGATCATGGATGGCACCGCAGCAGCCTTCGACCCAGCAGGTTTAGATCATGCTGCCTTACGCAAAATTATTCTCCAAGCAGACTTAGATGCGTTTGATGCAAATGCCTTGCATGAAGGTGCTTTCATTATCTATCGCAGCCAAAAGAAACATGATGGTATGCGCGATTTGTATAAAAAGCTGAAGAAAACGTCAGCCGGTTTAGAAGAGCATTGGATCTCAACTGATGAGTTCAACAAGATCTTCAACCAGCTAGCCTTCACCGTAGAAACGGATCTATTCATTCCGGCGGGGGGGCGTCCTGAAACTATCGCGCTGCATAATGTGGATCAGTTCTTCAAAGCCGATGGGCAGCCAAGTGCGCGGGTGATTGTCGAGGGTGCAAACTCCTTCATTACACCGGATGCACGCCGTGTGCTGCAGCAACGTGGCGTGGTGATTATGCGTGATGCCTCTGCGAATAAGTGTGGAGTTATTTCTTCCTCGTATGAAATCATCGCCAATCTGACCTTGAGCGAAGAAGAGTTCCTCGCGCATAAGCAGCAATATGTGAGTGATGTGATTAAGATTTTGAATCGCATGGCTGAACAGGAAGCGCGCGTGGTGATTAAGCGTCAGCGTGAAACCGGAGGAAAAATCACTTATACCGATATTTCGACCCAAGTCAGCCAAGAAATTAATGCGCATTACGCGCGTATGTTTGCTTACTTCCAAGCCAATCCGGGATTAGTACATGCAGCCAGCTACAAACAGGCCATTCTCGCGCATATGCCAGCCTTGATTCAGGAGCTTGAGTTTCAAGATCGGATTGATCGTTTACCGGAAAAGATCAAATACGCGATTCTGGCTAGCAAGCTCGCCTCGTCGATGGTTTACTTCGGTGACGACAACACCGTTTATGGCGATATTATTGAAGCTCAAGTGAAACGCTTAGCTTAAATAAAATTGATAGCCCTGCTTAGTTAATCGACTAGACAGGGCTTGAATTTTGTTCATCTAGCCATTTAAACAAATAACGCAGCCGTTAGTCCCCAGTAAGCTTTCATCTGCTATTAATTTAATTAATAAATAGCCCAAATTACAAAAATTGGGATAGCCTTATGATTTCCTCTAGCACTTTAAACCCTGCAACTACCCCAGCAGTTGATCTTAAACATACCCGCCCTTTGCCGTTGAGCAACGCTGCTAGTTTAGAATTTGGGAAATCAAATCATCGGCCAAGCCTCCCAAACTCTAATCCTGAGTCTAATGATCAACAACAGCTGCTTAATGAGCATGTAAATCAAGTTGTTGAGCAGCAAATTGGCAATATTACTGCTGAAGAAACAGCTCCAACTAAGCTGCACCCACCACATAAACTTTTAGCTTTAACGACTAAGGCTGAGCTGTCCTTAGAACTGATTGATTTAGATGACACTATCAACCCAAGCAGCCCTAAGTTACACCAGCACAAGCCTTTAGCTCTAGGGCAAAACAGTACGAATAGTGCCAGTGAGCTACATTACTATAAGCCCTTAGCCTTAACAGAAAAGTCTAGCAGTACGGATATTCAACTCCTAACTGAACATAGCAGTGCACTGTTGCTAGACCCCACCAAACAGTTTGCCAATATTCTGCAAGAATTATTGAATAAGACTTCACAAGAAAACCCCTTGTATTGGATTGAGAACAAGCCTTCCGCTGCTGCCACCCAAGTTGCGAGCGCGCATACTCCAATGCCTAATTTAGCTTGGCAAGAAAGCCTGTGGTTTTAGGATAAACCGACTGCATTTCAACTCGCTTTCACTATAATGGCCGAGCCTTATACTTGCCTCGGATTCTGCTGTGACTGAAAGTCTGTTTGCTATTATTCCTCTATTTTTGCTGATTGGATTAGGCTATCTAGCGCGTAGAACCATCCTCGATAGCGCCATGCTGCCCGCTTTGAATCTGTTCGTGTATTACTTTGCAGTACCTGCTTTATTGTTTAATGCAGCGCGCCGCCAGTCCTTAGATAATCTGTTCAATGGGCCAGCTTTAACAGCGTTTGTGCTCGGGGTTGTGTTGACTGCAAGTGTTGCAGTTTTAGGTAGTCGCTATTTTTTTCAATGCAAAGCCCCCACTGAATTAGTCATGCGCGGCTTGAATAGCGTGTTTGCGAATTATGCTTATATGGGAATTCCGCTCACTTTTAGTTTATTGGGCGAGTCAGCCGCCACGATTAGCATTATTTTGGCCGGGAATTTATTGATTATTGGCGGCGCGCAACTCTGTATTGAAGCACTGCGCCAGCACAGTATGAGCCTGCAACAAATATGGAACACCTTAGATCGCTCGCTACTACGCAGCCCGATTTTCCTTTCCACCGTGCTGGGTTTATTAGCTTCTGGCTTAGGTTGGCAACTGCCAAAAGTGGTTAATACCACCTTGGATATGCTCGCCCCCGCTGCGATTCCGGTAGCTTTGTTTTGCTTGGGTGCAAGCTTACAGTTTCGGCAAATTCAAACCAGCCTTGGGGAATTAGGCTGGCTAATTGGTATCAAATTAATTATTCATCCAGCTCTGACCTATTTAGCTTTTTATCTGTTAGGCGTGGCTGATTCAGCTTGGTTAGTGGCTACCGTCCTGCTCACCGCACTGCCCACGGGCGCTTTAGTGCATGTGGTGGCGATGCGCTACAACTTATTTGAGCAAGCCAGCTCGCAGATCGTAGTGTTTTCTACCTTAACCTCCATGCTCACCGTGACTATTTGGGTCAGTTTAATGACTTAAAACTAATCGCCAGCTATAAACACCGTCATTTGCCAGCGTCCATTGATTTTTTCAAAAAAGGCGCGGTAATCCACCGAGCTACGAATATATTGGCTGGCAATATAGCCTTGCTTGCCATTATCTAGCTTCACCGTAACCCATTGCTCATTTTCACTGAATTCAACCGGCAGGATTTCATAACTCACTTTTTTCAACACGGCGGCGTTGGTGCTAGGCTTAGCACGAATGTTTACATCTTTAGCAATCACCGCCCAGTTTTCAAAGGAATCTTTATCTTCTGGCCATTCACTAAAAACATAAGGCGCTACAAAAGTTGTCTTATTGCTGAAAGAACCACCCATTTTGAGCACTTTGCTTAGCTCAGCCCACAATTGGCTAGTGGCTGGTTTATTCAAGCCCCACATCTTTTTGAAATCTTCAATGCCATTCTCCATCCCGAATGAAACATGGATATTTTTATTTACCACCGCTAAGAACGCTTTAGCATCTTTACGCTCAATAGTCTTTAAGAGCTGGCTGCGAAACGCTAAGAAACTTGGGTCTTTGGAAGCATTATCCACTGGCTGAAGCATCGTGGCGGCTTGAGTGGGTAAGCTTAGAATTAGGACTAAAAGCAGCAATGAGCTTTGCAGCCAAATCAATGGGGTAGATTTGAAGAGATGCATCAACAACCTCGCTTTGTTTTCGTCAGAAAGTGAGTATTGTCTAGCTTATGAAGGATTTAGGCTATCGCTAAATTAAGGGAGCTAACTCTAAGTACCACGACCTGCAACTTAGTTAACGATCAAGCTCCCCTCTCCACATTAATTGACCCCAATCCCACCCTGCCGTTGAAACGGAACACTAATAAACGGCAGGCGCACAGCTCCATCTAATTGATACTGCACCGCACGATTCTGCCAAAGCACTGGTGCTAAGTGCATCAAAGTTGCTAGCTGCAATTGCACTGGAATTTGTACTGCGGTGGGTTGATTCGGGTACAGATACATGGATTGACGTTGATCACCGCTGGCAACCTGTGTGCCATTTAAGCGTAGATTGTATTGCACGCTCTCCAAAGGAATCGGAAAAGCATTTGGATTAGTCACATTTAAACTCACCAAACCAGTGCCTTGGGTGAGCGATAAACTTTGTAAACTCACATCCTGCACCGAAATGCTCGGTGGCACGACTACATTCGGCACTGCCGAACAGCCAGAAATTAAAGTCATAGCCCCAAAAATAAATATTGTTAGTTTCATCATGATTGTTCTTATTAAATAATAGAGGCACTTATCATAAGCCAAGCCCTTAACAGCGCAAGCCTAGATCACTTAATTTCTATAGAGACACTCACATTTTTTCTGTGAATAGACTAGCCTATATGGTTATTCAGCCATTAAATTGGCGCACGAATTGCTTCCATGCCTTAAATAACCCACCCTATTTCCCCTGAGGATACCGTATGAGCCTTATCCAAGTTGCCACCAAGTTAGATTACAAACTGGAATCGGCTACAACTTTTATTTTTAATATTATGCCCGCCTTCAATCAATATCAGACGGTTCAGCAAGAAAATTTAATTTTAACCCCCTATGTACCTTACGAGACCTTTAACCTTGGTCTTGAAGGTGGACGCAGCATTCGTTTAACCCTTGAGCCTGGATGCTTCAGTATTGACTATGCCGCAACCATAGCCTTGCATGTCAACACGGCTCATCCAAACGAAGTACCCGAAACGCCTTATACGCAATTGCCGCCTGAAGTCCTGCCTTACTTGAATCCAAGTCGTTATTGCGAAGCTGATCGTATTGGTCGTTTTGTGTATAAAACCTTTGAGGGTTTACCCACTGGTTATACGCGGGTCGCTGCCATAGTCGATTGGGTATACAAGAATATTGAATATATTCCAGGCACAACCGATGCCTCTAGCGGTGCTTGTGAAGTGCTCTTGCAACGCGCAGGCGTTTGCCGCGACTTTGCGCATTTAAGTATCAGTTTATGCCGTGCTTTAGGTATTCCAGCACGCTATGTCTCAGCCTATGCGCCGGGTTTAGAGGCCCCAGCTGATTTTCATGGCGTATTTGAAGCCTATTTAGGGGGAAGATGGTATTTATTTGATGCCACCCGCATGGCTCCACCGAGTAGCTTTGTGCGTATCATTACCGCCCGTGATGCAGCTGATGCCTCTTTCGCTACGATTGTAGGTAAAGCCTCCATGACGCAAATGAGCGTGTCAGCTTTTAATGTGACACCGCATGAATCGCCAAGTGAAGGTTGGGCGGTGACAACGAGTTAGTTCAATCTAGGCCATGCACACATGGCCTTAGCTTTAAACAGCAGCCTTAGCTTTAAGCGCTGGCTCATCCCCCAAAAACTCAATCCCTGCCCAACCATGTTTCATAAAGCTACGAATATTCGCATGATCCGAAGCTTCCGGTGTAGCCAAAACTTTCTGATAATGCTCTGCAAAGCAGGCTAACGTCTGCTCGGAGGGAAGTTGCTGAAGCTTTCCAAAGGCAAATACTTTGCAGGAGCCTTCATTGGTGCCTGCGGGGTTGTGCACACGATCTTCGCCTACACCATTATTAAAGCTTTGTGGGGTATAGGTGTAATTGGCCTCAATGATGGCAATCACTTCGGCAAATTTAAGAGCTTGCTGCTGTTGCAGCACATGTAACAGTTGTTCAAGCGTCATAGTTAGCCTTTTAAAAAATGATCAATTAAATCCAGCACAGCGCGATAGCGAGTGAAGCCATGATCACCCCCTGCAAACACGAGTTGATGACAGTCACGATAATAAGCTAGCCCCGCCTGCCAGTCTAAAACCTCATCGCCACGCTCTTGCATGAACAGGATATTTTCAGGATGAAGCGGCGCAGGCAGATCGAGTGCATGCAGTTCTTGCAAATGCTGTTCTGTAAATTGGTATTGCTCATCGCCGTAAAAGCTAGTGATCGTGCCTAGCGCTGGACGCAACACTAATCCGGGATGCACAGCAGGATTCACCACTGCGGCTTTTAAACCAAAGCGGGCGACTAATGCTGTTGCATAGAAGCCGCCTAAGGAACTACCAATCAGCTTAGGCGGTTCCTTAGCAGCCTGCACAATAGCTTCTAAGACTTGCAGCGCTTCCAGCGGATAAGGCGGCAGATCAGGGCAAACCCATTCCTGCTCTCTTCCACGCGCTGCTAGCCAGCGCTTAGTTTCCTGCGCCTTGCCCGAAAGCGATGAGGAACGAAAACCATGAATATACAGAATCACTACCAAGTTCCTTTACGGGCAAGGATTCGGATGTGCATCATGAATCGCCTCAATCCCTTTAAGCACTTCATCAGATAAGACCAGATCAGCACTGGCAATATTGCTGCGGAGCTGTTCCATACTAGTCGCGCCAATAATATTCGCGGTCAAAAACGGACGTGAATTCACATAAGCCAAAGCCATGTGCGCTGGATCTAAGCCATGCTTTTGTGCCAACTCGACGTAGTGTTGAGTGGTTGTTTGCGCATGCTCATGCGTATAACGGGTGAAGTATTGCCCCCAACGAGTAAGGCGGGTGCCTTCTGGTCGCTGGCCATTCACATATTTACCACTGAGTACGCCAAATCCTAGCGGTGAATAAGCCAACAAACCCACTGAGCTGCGATGCGCAAATTCCGCCAAACCAACTTCATAGCTGCGATTCAATAAGCTATACGGGTTTTGCACGCTGACGATACGTGGCAGGTTAAATTCTTTCGCAAGGCTTAAATATTCCGCTACACCCCATGGGGTCTCATTCGATAAACCAATCTGGCGCACTTTACCGGCTGCTACTAGTTCGCCTAGCGCTTTCAGCGTTTCTTCAATCGTTTCGGGGTGGTGGTCTTTGCCATAACGATAACCGAGTTGCCCAAAATAATTGGTGCTACGACTCGGCCAATGCACTTGGTAGAGATCAATATAATCGGTTTGTAAGCGCTTTAAGCTGGCATCACAAGCCTGCAAAATATGCTCTTTGCTTAAGCGTGGGCCATCGCGTAGATGCCCCAAGGCTTCTTTGCGCCCAGGGCCAGCCACTTTACTGGCGAGAATTATCTTATCGCGATCTGAGCGCTGTTTGAGCCAAGTGCCAATATATTGCTCGGTGCGGCCTTGAGTTTCGGCATTAATCGGCACCGGATACATTTCCGCCGCATCAATGAAGTTAATTCCCTGCTCGAAGGCATAATCGAGTTGCTGATGCGCATCAGCTTCGGTGTTTTGCTCACCAAAAGTCATCGTACCTAAGCAAATTTTGCTGACTTTAATATCAGTCTTTCCTAATGGGCGATACTCCATCAACAAGCTCCTTCGTGGTAGTTATTTCAGCCGCTGATTATAACTCAATTCTAAAAACTCGCGGTGAAACCCTTGACACCCACAGGTATTCCTGTTGAATTGCAGGCTATTCTTGCAGCCAGTAGACGATTTAAGATGGACTTAGAAATCATTCAGCGCTCAACTAATAATCAAGGCCAACCGATTTTATTCGTGCATGGCATTTTAAGTGCTGCTTGGATTTGGGATGTACATTTCTTAGGCTGGTTTGCCAAGCATGGCTATCAAGCCTACGCTTTGAGCTTACGCGGTCATGGCAATTCCCCTGCGGATAAGCCGATTAATCGTTTAGGTTTAAGTGATTTTGTTGAGGATTTGCGCCAAGCAGTTCAGCATATCCAACAGCAAACTGGCAAAGAACCTGTCTTAGTCGGGCATTCAATGGGTGGCATGGTGGTGCAGCGCTATTTATCCGAATATCGCGCCCCTGCTGCTATTTTGGCTTGTAGCGTGCCCCCGCAAGGCATGATGCCAGTCTCCATGATTAGCACTTGGACCAATCCTCTGTTAGCCATGAAGATGGCGCGTATTTACAGCCAACCTGAACAAACCGATCTGCAATTCGCCCGTGATGTTTTATTTTATCATCCCGTCAGTGATGCTGATTTGCAGGTATGGTTTCAAAACGCCAGCCCCGAATCCATACGTCTGCTATGGGATATGAATGTGAATCTGCCGTTTGTCTCACGGATTAAACTCACACCTTTAGCGGTCTTGGGCGCACGCCATGATCGGCTCGTACCTGCGAGCGTGGTGCATTGGACTGCCGGCACTTATTGCTGTTCCTTAACTTGGATTAATGCCGGACATGCGATTATGCTCGAACAAAACTGGGAAGAAACAGCACAAGCCATGCATGAAGATATCCAAAAACTTCTAAAATGAAGGCTTGACGTATGCCTGCTAATCCTGCTGAATGTCGCCTTTTTGATTTACTCGCAGCGAATATAAATAAATGAGTCCTTTCCTCCAAACAGCGCTTGAAGCCGCACAGACTGCCCAAGAAATCATTCTGCATTATTATCAAGGCAGTTTTGATGTTGAACTAAAGGCTGACCAATCACCTGTCACGATTGCCGATGTAGAAGCCGAAAAAGCGATTAAGCAAATGATCTTAGAGCGCTTTCCAGAGCATGGTTTTTTTGGCGAGGAAACCGGCAAAACCAATCCTGATGCTGAATACACTTGGTTGATTGACCCAATTGATGGCACCAAAAGCTTTGTGCGCCGCTACCCGATGTTCTCGACTCAAATCGCGCTGATGAAAGGCTCAGAATTAATTTTAGGGGTATCGAATGCGCCTGCTTTTGGCGAATTAGCTTATGCAGAAAAAGGCCAAGGCGCTTTCCTGAATCAGCAGCCGATTAAAGTCAGCGGCTATACAGAACTGAATCAATCTGCGCTGTCTTTAGGCAATATTGCCTCTTTAGCAGCCAGTTCCAGCTGGGCGAATTTAGGCAAAATTATTACTCAAGTGCAGCGCATTCGTGGTTATGGCGATTTCTTCCACTACCATCTGCTAGCCAGCGGTAAAGTCGATGCTATTGTTGAGTCGGATGTAAATATTCTCGATGTCGCGGCTTTATCAGTGATTGTGAATGAGGCTGGTGGGGTGTTTACAGATTTATTGGGCCAGCCTTTGAATTTAGACAGTACAACTGTGTTGGCTGCCGCTAGTTCAGGCCTCCATGATCAGCTATTAAGAACATTGAATTATCAGGGTTAATACAAGTATCGTTTAAAGCGACTAGACTGAAAATAATTTTAATCAAGAGATAGGGGTCAGGGCTTTACTATGAAAATCTATCAAGCCGCTACAGTAGGTCTGCTGGCACTCCTGTTTCTAACAGCTTGCAGTGATGACCAACTAGATGATATCCAAACAGATATCGATAATAACCTTTATCCTGATAAAGATTTTTCAAGCGTTATTAGTTTTCCTACTACGGTCAATACAGCTTGCCCAAATTGGCAGGCTAATAGCACCATAACCTTGCGTGAATCACTCACTCTACCAACAAATTGCTCCTTTCAAAGAGTTACCTTGGTGATTGATCGACCTAATATCACCCTAAACTGTAACAACGCGGTATTTAATGGCTTAACCACAGTAGCACGTAACAAATACGGTAAAGCCTATACTGCTCAAACAGCGCCGACTCGTTATGGTGTGATTGTACAAAGCGATGAGTCTAATAATCCAAGAGTGAGCGATGTTACTCTCCGAAATTGCCAATTCTTAAATTATGGCGATGCACTCACTGTACAAATTAATCTATCGAAAAATACTTTATTAGGCTTGCGAAATGGCTCTATTCAAGAAAGTGCTATCCAGGCTATCGCACCGACTCGAGTCAATGTGCTGAACTCACGTATTATTAATTCGCATATCCACGGTATTTTTCTGAATCGCTATATCATCACTAACTTCCATATCAGTGATACACGTATTCTTGGCTCCTCTAACTCTGCTATTTATTTAGGTGCAGATACTGAGCAGGCGCTGATTGAAAATTCAGTATTCGAAGGCAATGGCTTTTCTAATTATGATCTAGAAACACTGAAACGTTTCCCTCGACGCGATGAACCTTCACGCCGTGAAGGCATTGCAATCGATGCATCCAGTAATAATCAAATTAGTAATAATACTTTCCGTGATAATGGAGATGGCGATGTTTATTTATATAAAAACTGTTGGGAGCATGTAGAAAACCCACTCACCGCACCGCTACGGATCTAATTCTAATCACATCACTGGGAATAATTTTTCTGCCGAAGAAACGGCTATTTGGGTAGCCGAACGTGCTGACCGAGATTTGGCTGATTTCACTTGCGGAGATCCAATCATCTATCAAGCCAACTCGAATAAATACTACCGAGATATTGCGCAGAACAACATTATTAGCAATAACAAAATTAACTACAATAAATTTGGTATTCGTGTGCAAGATAATGGCACTATTATGACCAATAATATTTTTATTGGCACTAAATCAGGGCCAGATATTTGGGTATACAGTAGGGTTCGTGAGAACATTAACGACCCAATTAAAAATACCACTATCCGCGATAATACCTTTGAGCAAACCTAATAATATCCGCTATGAAAATGGAGCTAGCTAAACGACTAAAAACTGTTGGCTTAGTAGGAAAATACTAAGATTTACCCCGGAGCGCTGCGAGCTTCTCACGAATTTTTAGTTCTAAACCACGCTCAACAGGTTGGTAATAACGCCGGCCTTTGAGTGGATCAGGGAAATAATTTTCGCCGGTGGCATAAGCATTTGCCTCATCATGCGCATAGCGATAACCTTTGCCGTAATTCATTGATTTCATTAGTTGGGTAGGCGCATTGCGTAGATGCATGGGCACTTCTAAAGAACCCGATTGCTTGGCATCCGTCATGGCTTGCTTGAAAGCGCTATACGTTGCATTACTTTTCGGCGCACAGGCTAAATACACCACTGCTTGCGCAAGCATCAGTTCCCCCTCCGGGCTACCTAAGCGTTCATACGCATCCCAAGCATTGAGTGCTAGCTGCAAACCACGTGGATCCGCATTGCCAATATCCTCTGAAGCCATGCGCACAATGCGCCGCGCTATATACAGAGGATCACAGCCCCCATCAAGCATCCGACAAAACCAATACAAAGCTGCATCAGGATCCGTACCACGCACCGATTTATGCAAAGCTGAAATCTGCTCGTAGAATAAATCCCCGCCCTTATCAAAACGGCGCAAGGAACCGCTCGCGACTTCTTGGATGGTTTCGTCACTAATGACTAAACCCTGCTCAGTTTCTTCCGCAAGGTCAGCCGCCATTTCTAGCCAACCTAAAGCACGGCGCGCATCACCATCCGCCATCACCACAAGTTGCTCTAAAGCTGAAGCGCTCAACTGCAAATTACGTGCACCAAAACCTTGTTCTTGGTCAGCTAAAGCCTGTTGCAAAATAGCGCGAATATCACCGCTAGTTAAACTGCGCAGCACATACGTACGCACCCGCGAAAGCAGGGCATTATTCAATTCAAAGGAAGGGTTTTCAGTAGTCGCACCAATAAAAATCAGCACGCCAGATTCAATATGTGGCAAGAAAGCATCTTGCTGCGCTTTATTAAAACGATGTACTTCATCCACAAACAAGACCGTCGCTTTGCTGAATTGATCACGATTGGCTTGTGCAATTTCAACAGCGGCGCGAATTTCTTTAACACCCGCCAGCACCGCAGACACCGTTAAAAATTCGGCTCGCCAATAATGGGCGATTAAACGGGCTAAGGTGGTTTTGCCAGTTCCAGGTGGCCCCCAGAATAGCATCGAATGCAGATAGCCTTCTTCAAGGGCACGCCGTAAAGGTTTGCCCTTAGCAAGTAAATGCGCCTGCCCCACATAAGTTTCTAAACGTCGCGGACGCATCCGCTCAGCTAAAGGTGTGAAAGCAGTCGTCATCAAAGCTTAGGAAGGTTTGCCGATCACATCCACACCCGCAGGCGGTGTGAATTTAAAGCGTGCCGCATCTACATTCCCATCTAGCTTCATCCCTTGGAAGTGAATATAAGTTTGCTGCCCAAACTTGTCACCCAACACCATTTCTTGAATGCCTTGCTTGCTCACGCCTAAATCCATCGTCGTGAAATCAGAATCTTTCTTATGAGGCTTTAAACGGAACCATGATAATTTACTGGTACTATTTTCGGCTTCCATTGGCTCTACGGCGAATTGTTGCTCAACAGGCTGCTTATTCAACAGCATCCCCACGGGTGCTGCGGATAAGGCTTGGCTCATTGGCTTGACCGTCACTTGGTCTAGTTCAACATCATAAACCCAGACATTTTTGCCATCGGCCACAATTTGATGGGACTCAGGGGCTGCATATTCCCAGCGAAACTTGCCGGGGCGTGATAAATAAACTATACCTTTGGACTTTTGCTTAAGCTTACCTTTGTCATCGTAGACCTCTTGCACAAACCCAGATTGCATCGAGTTAACCGTGGTAAAAAACTGGTTTAAGCTTGTACGTCCATCGCTAGCAGAGGTTTCCGCAATGCCTGATGCATCTGTTTCCGCATAAGCGCCCTGCATTAAACCGGCTACCAAAAAGACGGTCGCTATTAATTTTTTCATCATAAAATCCAACAACATCCTAATTTTAATTTAATAATCATCTACTGGTGGTGGAGCCAACACATCCCGCGTGCCATTCGGTAAAACCGCACTGACTACGCCCGCAATTTCCATATCTTCAATCATGCGCGCGGCACGGTTATAGCCCACTTTCAAACGCCGTTGCAGATAAGAAATTGAAGCCCGCCGCGATTCAGTCACTACTTTTACCGCTTCATCATATAAAGGATCAGCTTCTTCGCCACTATCCAAAGGCTCTAAGCCCGGAATCGCCTCAGAACTGCCTTCCGTATCAGCTAGGACACCAACAATGTACTCAGGTTCCCGCTGCTGTTTGAGATAAGTGGCAACATCCTCGACCTCTTGGTCAGTAACCAAAGCGCCATGCACCCGTTGTGGAATTGAAGTCCCCGGCGGCATGTACAACATATCACCATAGCCAAGCAACTGATCCGCACCACCCTGATCCAAAATAGTCCGCGAGTCTATTTTAGTAGAAACTTGGAAAGCAATCCGCGAAGGAATATTCGCCTTAATCAAGCCAGTAATAACATCCACTGAGGGCCGTTGTGTCGCCAAAATCAAGTGAATCCCAGCAGCACGCGCTTTTTGTGCCAAACGTGCAATCAACTCTTCAACTTTTTTGCCGACCACCATCATCATATCGGCAAATTCATCAATCACAATGACGATGTAAGGCAGGGCTTGCAAGGCTTGCGGCTGCATTTCCAGCGATTTGGCAGGATCAAATAACGGATCAGGAATCTGCTCCCCACGCGCTTGCGCTTCTTCAATCTTGGTATTGAAGCCGGTGATGTTGCGCACTTTTAACTTCGACATGAGCAAATAGCGCCGTTCCATCTCTGCAACGCACCAACGTAGCGCATTCGCAGAATCTTTCATGTCAGTCACAACGGGTGCTAATAAATGTGGAATATTTTCGTAGCTGCTTAATTCCAGCATTTTCGGGTCAATCAGAATTAAGCGTACTTGCTCAGGCGTAGCCTTATACAACAAGCTTAAGAGCATCGCATTCACGGCCACCGATTTACCAGAACCGGTCGTACCCGCGACCAACAAGTGAGGCATGCGCGCTAAATCGGCCACCACAGGGTTGCCCGCAATATCCTTGCCCAACGCTAAAGTCAGCGGCGAGACACTTTTTTGATAAACACGTGACTCGATGATTTCACTGATGGTAACCACGTCACGTTTCTCATTGGGTACCTCGACCCCAATCGTCGGCCTCCCCGGAATAACCTCAACCACACGCACACTAGATACACACATATTGCGCGCTAAATCATTCGCCAAGCCAGAAATCTTGCTGGCTTTAGTCCCATCAGGGAGTTGGAGTTCAAAGCGAGTAATGACTGGCCCCGGCTCACAAGCCACGACTGTAGTGTCCTTCACCCCATAATGGCCTAAGGACTCGACTAAGCGAGCAGCCAGCAAATCTAAAGCCTCTTTGGGTTGGCGTACTCGATCTTTAGGCGAAGGTGGAGGATTCAGTAGCGATAAGCGCGGCAAAGTCACTGAGCTATCGGGATTGAGCGTATAGGCTGCATCCGCCAATACATTATCACGTACCGAAGCTTCTGCTGCCGCATGACGTACTCTAGGTGCTTTTTCCTCCGCTGCACTTGCACTATTCGCAACAGAAACTGGTAGAGTTGCTAAAGCCTTGCTTGATTTCTGCGGGCTTTCCAGATACTCAGCCTCTTCGTCTTCTGTTTGGTTTTTATCATCAAATAAAGGATCACGTGTACCGTAAGGGTCATTTTCTAGAGGATTTTTCTTCCCAGTCACTTGTTCCTTGAGCGATTGTAAAGCAGAAACTTTACCTAGCAAGGCGCCCATCTTGCTGACTGATTCGCCGCTCGACTTTAATAAATCTTTGCTAACTGTCAAGGTAGTACCTGAAGCGGCTGCGACGGCTGGAGCATGTTTGTCTTTCATACCTTGGGCTTTTTCAAAGACATTCAGCATGAAACCGCCGACTTTTTCAGTGACTTCAACCCAAGAAATATCCGCCACTACGGTCAAACCGCCTAAAAATAAGGATAACAAGACCAGCAAAGTGCCATAAAAGCCTAAGAAAGTACCTTGTAAACCACCTGTCACAACCGAACCAAGAATGCCGCCACCAATACCCTCTGGATAAGGTGTCAATAGCATATGCGCTAAACCACTGCCCGCTACCAGTGTCAAGACAGCACCGACGACCGTAATGACATCATTCAAGCCACCAATCGGATTGGCTGGGGTACGCAAATGTTTAGGGTAACGGAAAGCTGTCAAGCCTAAAGCGACTAAAACCACGGGCACGGCATAGGCGAAATAACCTAATAATCCATATAAGAAATTGGCTAACCATGCGCCCTTACAACCGGCGAGGTTTTTGCACATTTCAACGCCGATGCCGCTATTATTGTGGACAAAGGGTCCAGGGTCTCTGGGGTCATAAGACACTAAAGCTAGCAGAAGCACCGCTGCTATCCCCATAAAAATAATCATGGATGCTTGCTGTAAACTAACTCGCTTACGCTGGTTGAGTTTAATTTTGTCCTTACTCAAATCACCTACTTCCTTAATTTTTTTCAACAGCTTAGCCAGCTAAGATTATAGTCCGTTCTGTCTGACTTGAAATGTATAAACTGGATTACTACTTTACCCTACACTCGGCCTATCTTAGGATTACGCCAATTGCTTCGGCAGGATTGAGCCTGCTCATAAAAAAATGAGGATTATACATGAACACCAAACATTGCCGACTATTGATACTTGGTTCAGGACCAGCCGGCTACACAGCTGCTGTTTATGCGGCACGCGCTAATCTAAACCCTGTATTAGTCACGGGTTTGGCACAAGGCGGGCAGCTGATGACTACCACTGAGGTCGATAATTGGCCAGGCGATAATGAGGGTGTCATGGGGCCTGACCTAATGACGCGCATGCAAAAACATGCTGAGCGTTTCAATACTGAGATTATCTTTGATCACATCCACACTGTCGATTTAAAACAGCGCCCTTTTACACTAAAAGGCGATTCAGGTATCTATACTTGTGATGCCTTGATCATTGCAACTGGCGCTTCCGCCATGTATTTAGGCTTAGACTCTGAAAAAGCCTTCCAAGGTAAAGGTGTCTCGGCTTGTGCAACCTGTGATGGGTTCTTTTATCGTAAGAAGCGTGTTGCAGTCATCGGTGGCGGAAATACGGCGGTAGAAGAGGCTTTGTATTTATCCAATCTAGCCTCTGAAGTCGTGCTAGTACATCGCCGCGATAGCTTACGTGCTGAAAAAATCATGCAAGATCGCTTATTCGAAAAAGCTAAAAACGGCAATGTGCGTATTTTATGGAATCACACTCTCGACCAAGTATTAGGCGATAATAGCGGCGTGACAGGTATTCGTGTGAAAAGCGCGCAAACGGGTGAAACTGAAGATATTGATTTAATGGGTGTTTTCATTGCGATTGGCCACAAGCCAAATACCGATATTTTTGCAGATCAACTTGAAATGCATGGCGGCTATATTAAAGTGAGCAGCGGTTTAGAAGGCAACGCAACCGCCACTAGCGTCGAAGGTGTATTTGCAGCAGGTGATGTGATGGATCATATCTATCGCCAAGCGGTTACTTCGGCTGGAACGGGTTGTATGGCTGCTTTGGATGCCGAACGCTACCTTGATATACTGGCTAAAAATCATCAAGTCTAATTCATCACTATGACCCGCCAGCTTAGGTTGCACTTACTGAACCCCAATCGACCGGACGAAGCTTTTCCTCCGGTTGAGCAGGCTTGGGATGAACCAAATGGTTTATTAGCAGTAGGCGGTGACCTGAGTCTCAAACGTTTAGTCAATGCCTATCAGCACGGCATTTTTCCATGGTTTGGGCCGCGTGAACCCATCTATTGGTGGAGCCCAGACCCACGCGCTGTCTTATACCCGAGCCAGATTCGCATTACCCGTAGTCTGCGCAAATCTATGCGCAATAAAGGCTATCAAATTCGCTTCGATCAGAATTTTTCTGCCGTCGTCCGTGCCTGCTCAGCGCCCCGTAGCTATACCAATAGCACTTGGATTACCGATGATATGCATGCCGCTTATTGCCGCTTACATTTAGCAGGTTGGGCACATTCGGTTGAGGTTTATGACGAAACCGGTAGTGAGTTGATGGGTGGTTTATATGGTGTAGCGAATGGTGGCGTGTTCTGCGGCGAATCTATGTTCAGTCGTGCCCCTGACACCTCGAAAATGGCTCTAGTCGCCCTCGCCTATCATCTGAAAACTTGGGGCTTTGCTTTAATTGATTGCCAAATGGCGAACCCTTATTTGATGAGCATGGGCGCTGAAACCATCACTCGCGCCCAATTTCTGCAAGCCTTAACTAACCACTCTTACACACCTAGTAAAGCTACTTGGCAAATAGACTCTGAAGTTGACCTATCCCGCTGGGAACCTGAAGCAGCCAACTAGACTGGCTGAGCTGGCTTATAAACTAGCCAACCAAACCGGCAATTCGCGAATATCATCTAAGCAGATGCGTGGCTGAAGGGCCAATAAGCGCTGCTCGCCATGTGCGTCGTAAAGGTTTTTGTTTCATTTGGGGCGCTTTAGTGCTTTAAGTACTTCATTGATATCATCGGGTAAAGGTGCTGCAAACTGCAGTTTTTGCCCACTCAGTTCAAAATAGCATTCTAAATCTGAGGCATGCAGACACAAGCGTTTGACCCCATAATCACGATAGACCCGATTTAATTTGAAGTCGCCATAGCGATCATCACCTAAAATCGGAAAACCCAAATGTGCTGACTGCACCCGAATCTGGTGCATCCGCCCGGTTAGGATCTGCACATCCATTAAAGTGCAGTCGCCATAGACCGAAATCGGTTTGAAAATACTTTCCGCTGTTTGCCCGTCTTCGTCTTCTTCAGCGACTTGGATTTTTTGGCGCGCATTATTTTCACGCTTCAAATCGACAGTGACATGCTTTTTACCGCCCTGCCAACGCCCATGCACCAAGGCTTTATAGTGCTTTTCGATTTCGCCTTCTTGCAGCATTTTATGTAATGAAGTTAAAGCAGGCCGTGACTTCGCCAACATCACTAGGCCACTGGTGTCTTTATCTAAGCGATGTACCAATTCGACGAAAGGTAAATTGGGGCGTAACTGCCGAAAAGCCTCAATCAAACCGAAACCTACTCCGCTACCACCGTGCACCGGTAAGCCTGATGGCTTATTAACCACAATGATATGCGTGTCTTCGTGTAGAATGGCTTGATCAATCAGTTCTAATAACTGATCAGAGGCTTCGCTGGAACGTGGCTGCTCAACTTCAGTACGAACTGGGGGAATGCGAATCTGTTCGCCTTCAGTTAATTTGTACTCCGGTTTGACACGTTTTTTGTCAACCCGTACTTCGCCTTTACGAACAATACGATAGATGACACTTTTAGGAACTTTCTTAAAGTATTTTAACAGAAAGTTATCAATCCGCTGTCCTGCCTCATTAGCAGTAACGGTATAGTATTCAACTGACATGCGAGAAAAGCCTTATTCAGTGTGCTAATTGTCGGGAATCCGATTGAATGCAATTAGCCAACTTGCTATATTCAGGTTAGGTTACTGGACAGATGGATTTAAAAGTCTGACCGTTGAGCCTAGTGGTTTCTGCCTACCGACAGACGGGTTTACAGCTAAACGTTTGCTGGTACGCATGATAGGACTCAAGACCGGATGATTCAATCAAATTCCAAGAGGAATTTGATCAGGTAAAGTCGCAGATAAAGACGATTTTACCTTAGAGCAGCGCCTTCAGTAGGGTTTACTGAAAGTAAATTAACATAGCAGATACCTGTTATCGTCGCTGCCTGTTTTTAGAGAAGGAAACTAACATTCAGTTATGCCATACCCTAGATTGACATAACTAACGATAACCTAGTCTCATCTGATAACTCATCAGATCAGGGCAACTGCCAGCGGGACAGGGCATTGATTGGACAGAACCACGCAACAGGATGCACAAAATTAAGAGGTAAAATAAAGCACACTGGGATGATCTAAACCTTACTTTCCCCATGTTTACACCTAAATTTCCAAACTTAGAATTTTTGGATAGGTGCTAATGGCTTTTACCTTCAGGCTTATTGTTGCCGGCTACTTCTTGATGAATAGGAAAAGCTGAGCAGGTACTGCACGTTTGTGGTGTAGTACATGAAAAGAATATTAATTAATGCGACGCAAGCTGAAGAAATTCGCGTTGCGATGGTAGACGGGCAGCGTCTCTACGATTTGGATATCGAGCATCCTTTTCGAGCGCAGAAAAAGTCTAACATTTATAAGGGGGTCATTACTCGGATTGAGCCGAGCCTTGAAGCAGCTTTCGTTAACTATGGCGCACAACGTCACGGTTTTCTCTCCTTCCGGGAAATTGCACCCGAATGCTATCACCCTGACTCAGTCAAAAAGTATGGCAATGGCAATAAAGTCAATGTCAAAGACATGCTGCGTGAAGGCCAAGAAATTCTCATTCAAGTCGATAAAGAAGAACGCGGCAACAAAGGCGCTGCTTTAACCACATATATCAGCCTTGCGGGTCGCTATTTGGTGTTGATGCCCAATAACCCCAAAGCAGGGGGCGTCTCTCGGCGTATTGAAGGCGAAGATCGCCAGCAAATTAAGCAAACTTTGAGCGATTTAGAAATTCCTGAAGGTATGGGCGCAATTGTGCGTACCGCAGGTGTGGATCGTGAACTCGAAGAGCTCAGCTGGGATTTAGACTACCTCAAGACTTTGTGGGAGGCGATTACCGCCGCGGCAAACCAGCACAAAGCTCCCATTCTGTTGTATCAAGAAAGTAATGTCATCATTCGTGCACTGCGCGATTATTTCCGCCGCGATATTGGCGAAATTGTTATTGATGATCCAAAAGTTTACCGCCAAGCCCAAGACTTTATGCAAGCGGTTATGCCGCAAAACCTGCGTAAACTAAAGCTCTATCAAGACAATACGCCGCTATTCAGCCGTTATCAGGTTGAATATCAGATTGAAACGGCTTTTCAACGCACCGTGAATTTACCTTCCGGTGGCGCGATTGTTATCGATCACACTGAAGCTTTAGTGTCCATCGACATTAACTCGGCACGTGCAACCAAAGGCCATGATATTGAGGAAACTGCACTCAATACTAACCTTGAAGCTGCTGATGAAATTGCTCGCCAATTACGCTTACGCGACTTGGGTGGTTTAATTGTTATCGACTTCATCGACATGCTGCCAAGCAAGCATCAGCGCGATGTTGAACGCCGCTTGAAAGAAGCCTTAAAAGTTGACCGTGCCCGCGTGCAAGTGGGACGTATTTCCCGCTTCGGCTTATTAGAAATGTCTCGCCAGCGCTTGCGTCCTTCTTTAGGTGAGTCGAGCCAATTGGTTTGCCCGCGCTGCGAAGGCCAAGGCCATATTCGCAATACCGACTCGTTAGCCTTATCGATCCTGCGCCTCATGGAAGAAGAGTCCATGAAGGAATTAACAGGTCGCGTGATTGCACAAGTTCCAGTGCCAGTCGCTGCTTATCTGTTGAATGAAAAGCGCGACTCGATTGTCAATATTCAAAAACGCCGCAATATTGAGATCACCGTTATCCCCAATCCACATTTGGATACCCCGCATTTTGAAATTATGCGGGTGCGTACGGATGATATGGAAACCGTTGGTGCAAGCTATACGCAAATTAGTGAACCTGAAGAGAGCGATGTCGATCTGATTGCGGAACGTTTAGTGAATCCAGCACCGGTGCGCCAAGAGGCAGTGGTCGGCAATGTGGTTCCTAGCCAACCCGCGCCACAAATTGATCGTACTGAGCGCCGCCCTACACCAATGCCAGCTCCAGAAGTGGAGTCGGAAATTTTGGACGTACAAAAGAATCCAGGCTTGATTCGCCGTATTCTGAACGGATTGTTTGGTAGTAACGCTAAAGTCGATCCGACCATGGAGCAAGTGAAAGCCAAAGCGGCTGAACAAGCTGCAGCAGAAGCTACCACTCAACAACAGCGCACTGAAAACACCAATGGTGATGAGCGTCGGAATAATCCAAACCGTCGCAATAACAATAATAACAACCAAAATCGCCGCAACAACAACAGTAACAATAGTGATGAACGTCGTCGCAGCAGCGATGAGCGCCATCGGCAAAATCAAACTCAAAATACTGAAGCGGCTAACTTAGAAGATAAGCCTCAAATTGGAGCGCCTGCTACTCAAGCAGCTAATCGGCAAGAGCGGCGGAATAATCGCCATGAACGCCGCCCAACAGAAGACCAAGCAGCTGCTAATCACTTGAAAGATCAAGGTTTAGAGCAAGAATCAAATCAAAATCAAGACACTGAAGCAGCGGCTAACCAAAATCGTAATGAGCGGCGTGAGCGCGGGCGTAATCGTCAAGATCGTGATAACCGTCAAGAACGCGGCGATAATCGCCAGCAGAATCAAAATCGGCGTAATCGCTCAGAAGCTCCTACAGAACCGGCTAATCCTGAATTAGAAACTGAGCTAGTTGTAGTAACCACTGAAACGCTTGCAGTGGAAGAGATTATTGTCGAAAACGCACCCGCAACTATGCAAGACAGCCAGCAAAAGCATGATAATCGTCGCCCACGCAATCGGGGTCGCCGTGAGCGGGGCAATAATCGCCAAAATGCTGAAGAAAATGGTACTAATCAAGAGCTACAAGCAACCGAGATTAGCGTTGAACAGCTACGCGCCGATATTACACAAGTGGCGACTGAAGCTGTAGCTAATGAGTCGAGTCGGCCTGAGTCAACTGATAGCTCGCCTCGTTATACTCAGCATGATAAGCGGGTGCCTTCACTGGAAACCTTAGAGCCGCTGATCATTGATTTGATTCCGAAAAAGCAATCACGTAATCAGGAACGGCGTCAACGCCAACCTCAAGACCGTAATCGGCGTCAAGGGCAACCAGCACCTGCGGCAATGGATGAATCTAGCACTCCGGTAGAAACTCAAGCCGTTGATTTCGTGCGGGTAGAAAACAATGAAGTTTTAACGCCTGTGGTAAGCTCTGCTCCAGTAGAAACAAGCTTTAATGAGCCAGCAGCGCAATGGGTATCAGCGCCTGAGCCTATCTCCAGCACTGCAATGGTCGCTACTTTTAATGAGCCTAGGATTGAAAGCGTTAGCGCTCAAGAATCAGGCAACGCCACTGTAACGGAAGCAAGCGTTGCTCAAGAGCCAGCTACGGTGCCAGAACCGAATGGTTTTACTAATCATTACACCGCTACTGAAACGCCAGTAGCTCCCCCTATTAGCCTTGAGCCGGTAGTGGTCACTGATAGGCTTGAGCCTAAAGTAAATGGTGTAGTTACGGCTGAGGTGGATTACACCTCTAATAAGGTAGTTGCTCAGCCCGCTGAAACCAAGGTTGTTGAGCCAGTGATTTCTACTGAAGAAGCTACTGACGCAGCCAACTCAGCGCTACCCGCAAAAAAGCGCCCGATTTGGATGCATTCTGAATAGCTAAGCCAGTTAAAAGAGCGGTTAGTTAAGCTAGCTGCTCTAATTGATGGCTGCGAACCAAATGCTCAAGCAGCCCTTCTGAAGCATCTTCAATCATATCCAACACTCGCTCAAAACCCCGCGAACCGCCATAGTAGGGATCAGGCACCTCTCGCTCCTGCCAACGCCTCGCAAATTCCATGAATAGCTTTAAATTTTTGGCTGATTGCGCTGGCGATGTGCGCTGCAAAGCCTGCAGATTATTCAGATCCATCGCCAGCACATAATCGAAGCTTGTAAAGTCGCTATTTTGTACTTGGCGAGCGCGCTGCTTAGAAAGATCAATTCCACGCTCTAAAGCAGCTTGCTGAGAGCGAATATCCGGTTGATTACCAATATGATAGGCATGCGTACCTGCTGAATCCACCTGAATCGCTTGTGTTAGACCAGCACGCTCAACCAAGCTCTCAAATACACCTTGAGCTGTGGGTGAGCGACAAATATTCCCCATGCAAACGAACAGCACACTAACCTGTTTCATGCCATCACTCCTTAACTGCTAATGCAGTAACTCTCAAACTGATAGTTTAGGATACTAGCAAGAACGCAAGCCACGAAGCTAAAACTCTCAATGTTGGTGGTGGACATCTGGATAGTGAGCATGGGTATGTGTGATTGGATCATGCTGATGTCGATGCCGGTGCTTCTCACCTACTCGAATTGGAAAATCATGCTCATGTTGATGATGCTCATCATGCACATGGGTATGCTCATGCTCTAAAGCTTCATGATGATGTTCATGGCTATGAGATTCGGTCAGATGCAACCACAACCCTAATGCCATTAAACCACTTGCTATCAATAGGGCTGGAGTGATCGGTTCACCTAATAGAATCACGGCTAATACCGCCCCAAAGAATGGTGCTATCGAAAAATAAGCCCCAGTGCGTGCAGTACCTAAATGGCGTAGGCCAATAATAAATAGGCTCAAACTCACGCCATAGGCTAGAAAACCCAGCAATAAAGCGCTCGCGACTAACTCGATGTTTGGCAATTTAATGCCCAATAACAAGGCCAAACTTAAATTCACGCTACCAGCGATTAAACCTTTGACACAGGTCAACCAAGTCGCATCATTGAGGGAGAGTTTGCGTGTTAAATTATTATCCAGCCCCCACATCAAGCAAGCAGCCAATACTGCTAAAGTTGGCCAAATACTCCCGATACTTGCCTCACTTGACCAACTGAGTACTACTGCACCAGCGACAATGGCAAACATACCGATAGCAATTCGCAGATCAACATTCTCACGAAACACAAACCAGGCTAATAAAGCCGTAAATACGCCTTCTGCATTCAGTAACAACGAAGCACCGGCAGCGGGCATCGCGCTCAAACCCACTAACAAAAGCACGGGGGCAATCACCCCACCGGCTAAAATTGCGCCTGATAGCCACCCAACTTCTGCTTTAGGTAACACCACTTTAGGTGCCTGAGTCAGCCTGCGATAAAGGAATAACCCCAGGCCAGATCCCAAGTACAATAAACCAGCTAATAACCAAGGGCTCACTTCTCCGAGTAAGAGTTTCGCCAAGGGTGTACTTGCACCGAATAAAGCAGCTGCTATCAGAGCGGCGGCTATTCCGGGAGAACTGTGAAAATTCACTAACATTTAAACCCCGTTTTACTAAAGTTTGAGCGCCTTTAAAGTTTAACATCAGCTCTACTAAGGCTGCTAAGCAACTTATAAACTTGGAGTTTTTCAGCAACCCATTAAGCATAAATTATATTAAATAATGTCCTATAAAAATTATTTGCTATAAGACCTAAAAGCAGAACTGTATTATCATAGAAAATATTGATCACAATAAAATATGGGCTAAAAATCATGAAAAAGTTAAGTGTACTAGGTACGTTATTGGTACTGACTGGTTGCACAGTCGTGCCTATTCCTCTGAATACTGCGTTATTCCCTGGTTTAGTTCCACAATCGCCGCCAACACACCGTACATTGCAAACAGAATTGGGCAGGCCAGTATTTGTAACGACCAATCCAAGCAGTACTACCATAGTGCCCCCGCAAATTAGCCCAACTGCTATCCCCGGAAGCACGCTACCCACCGCTACCATCAGCTTTCCGACCACGACAACCACCCTGCCAATTGCTACGGGCGTGCAGGCTTCAGCTAAGGATATGAATGCTATCGGCGACCGTATCTTCCGTAATGAAACTAATGGTGATGCTACTAAGCTATTACGCTGGAATACTCAAGGCAACTTCGCTGATTTAGGGATTGGCCATTTGGTTTGGTATCCAGCTAATCAACGCGGTTCGTATACAGAAACTTTCCCAAGTTTCCTGAAGTATGCACAAAGTAAAAATGTACCCTTACCGAATTGGTTAGCTAATCGGCGCAGCGAGGGTGGCCCTTGGGCGAATAAAGCAACCTTCGAGCAGGCGAAAGACGATAAACAAATGCGTGAACTCGCTAACTTTTTAGAAAAAACGGTTGGCTTGCAAGCGGCTTTTATGACTGATCAATTGCGTAGAAATATGCCATCAATGGCACAGACCCTACCCAACCAATATCGCCAAGCTGTCTTAGATAATTTCCAAATCATGGAAAAAACTCCGGGTGGTATGTACCCTATGCTCGACTATATGGTGTTCCAAGGTACTGGGGCGAGCAACAGTGAACGCTACAATGGCCACGGCTGGGGCTTATTGCAAGTCTTGTTGAATATGGAGAAAGTCCAGCCCGGCCCGAATGCTTTAGCAGAATTTATGCGTTCGGCGGGTGACTCCATCACTCACCGCGTTGCAGCCGCCCCCGCTGACCGCCATGAAGCACGGATGCTATCGGTATGGCAAACACGAGTTCGTACTTATAAAGTACCGACACGGATTGGCGTTGCCAGCCGCTAAATTTCGCGACCACGCCTGCTATATGATTAGCAGGCATCACCACAATTTTCAGCTACTACGCCTCAGTACTTGGACAATCTGACGATGTTGGGTGAATTTTAGGGGTGACCGCGATTGATGGCTTCCACTGATTTTTAATCGGCTGTGTATGAGTTAAAAACCAGCTTGCACAAACCTCAGATGACAATATCTTTGAGTTCTTCTAATTGAGGTAAATCCTCTAAAGACTTTAGATTGAAATAATCTAAAAACTGCTTAGTCGTACCTAACAGCTCGGGTCGACCCGGCACCTCTTTATGCCCCAATACACGCACCCACTCGCGCTCAACCAAGGCGCGAATCACATTCGCATTCACCGTTACACCACGAATCTCCTCAATCTCGGCACGCGTAATCGGTTGCCGCCATGCAATCAAGGCCAAAGTTTCCAAAAACACTCGTGAATATTTTGGAGCTTTTTCCTCTTGATGCTTTATCGCCCATTGGCTATAGATCTGTTTAGTTTGCAAACGATAGCCACTCGCAGTTTCTACTAGTTCAAAACTGCGGGGTTGTGCCTGCTCAGCCAACTGCTTTAAAGCAGCTTTAATTACTAGCTTATCGACTGCAGCTTCTTCAGCAAAAAAATTGCCCAGCTGATTAAGGCTTAAGGGCTTATCTGCTGTAAGTAAGATCGCCTCCAGAATTAGAGCTAGCTGCGTATTCATGCGGCCTCTGCTGCAACCAGACTGATATATAAAGGTGCATCACCCCCTTCAGCTTGACCAATTTCAATGACTTGTGCTTTCAGCAGCTCTAAAATCGCCATCAATGCCACCACCACACCGCGCCGCCCTTCTTCAACCGTAAACAGCTCATGAAACACTATTCTAGGCTTGCCTTGTAACGCCGCTAATACTTGCGTCATGCGTTCACGAATGGATAAAGGCTCGCGCTTCACTTGATGGCTACTAAATTGCTCTGCACGCTTAAGCACAGTCTGGAAAGCAAGTAATAGCTCTTTTAAGTCAACTTCTGGCAAAGGCTTATCGGTTTTTGGCAGCTCTACTGCCGTTTGTACTTGCCAGTGTTCACGTTCTAAACGTGGCAGCTCATCCAAAGCTTCAGCTGCTTGTTTACACTGATCATATTCTTGCAAGCGACGTACTAGTTCAGCACGTGGGTCATTTTCTTCATTAAGTATTGCTGCCCGTGGCAAAAGTAGGCGTGATTTTATTTCTGCTAATAAAGCAGCCATCACCAAATACTCAGCCGCTAAATCGAGGCGAAATTCCTTCATTAACTCGACATAGTCCATGTATTGGCGGGTAATCTCCGCAATAGGAATATCCCGAATATCCAGATTCTGGCGCTTAATCAAATACAGCAGCAAATCTAACGGCCCTTCAAAAGCATCCAGAATGACTTCCAGCGCATCCGGCGGAATATATAAATCTTCAGGGAATTTATGGACTGCTTCCCCTCGCACTAAAGCGAGAGGAAGTTGATGAGGTAAGGGAATCAAGGGTTTAGATCAGTCTTAATTGTGATGGGTGAAATGCAGCGCTTCAAAGACATCACGCATGGTTTCACGTGCTACTTCACGCGCTGCTTCTGAACCTTCACGGAGCACTTTACGTACCCGTTCCCGATCATTTTCATACTCAGCAGCACGCTCTTGAATCGGCTTCAACTCTACTTGTACGCCCTCAATCACCGGGCGCTTGCATTCAATACAACCAATTCCTGCGGTACGACAACCCTCTTGCACCCATGCACGGGTGGACTCATCTGAATAGACTTGATGCAACTGCCATACGGGGCATTTATCAGGGTCACCCGGATCAGTGCGACGTACCCGCGCTGGATCCGTTGGCATGGTACGGATTTTCTTTTCCACATCTGCCGGATCTTCGCGCAAGGAAATCGTATTGTGATACGACTTCGACATTTTCTGCCCATCTAAACCGGGCATTTTTGACTCTTTAGTCAAGGAGGCTTGCGGTTCGATTAGAATGATTTTGCCAGAGCCTTCTAGGTAACCGAACAAGCGCTCACGATCACCTAAGGACACATTTTGCTGACCTTCCAATAAAGCCCGCGCTGTGCTTAAAGCCTCTGCATCGCCACGCTCTTGATAAGCCTTGCGTAAATCACGATAAAGCTTGGCATTTTTCTTGCCCATTTTATCAGCGGCTTGCTCAGCTTTTTCTTCAAAACCCGGCTCGCGTCCGTATAAATGATTGAAGCGCCGTGCAATTTCACGGGTCAATTCAATATGCGCCACCTGATCCTCGCCCACTGGAACCAGATTAGCCTTATAGATCAAAATATCCGCCGATTGCAGCAGTGGATAACCCAAAAAACCATAGGTTGCTAAGTCTAAATCGCGTAATTTTTCTTGCTGATCTTTATAGGTTGGCACGCGCTCCAACCATCCTAAAGGCGCAATCATCGAAAGCATTAAATGCAATTCAGCATGCTGTGGCACATGCGATTGGACGAACATGGTCGCGGAGCTGGGGCTAATGCCGGCGGCTAACCAGTCAATCGCCATATCTTCTACATTACGGGCGACATCATACGGGGTTGCGTAATGCGTGGTTAAAGCATGCCAATCCGCCACGAAGAAAAAGCATTCGTGATTAAGCTGCATATCCACCCAGTTTTTGAGTACACCATGATAATGACCTAGATGTAACTTACCTGTGGGGCGCATCCCCGAAACGATTCGCTGATTCTGCAATGGCGTTGTATTCACGTCCGCAATCCTTTAAAGAAAAATACCTGTAATGAAAGAGTAGAGTGCACCAATAATAGGCCCAATCACTTTATCGAGCACACCGAAGTATAACAAGGCAATCACAATCAAGAAGCCATAAGGCTCAATTCGATCTAGCAAGTTAGCGACGTTTCTTGGCACAAAACCTATTAACACTCGCCCACCATCCAAGGGTGGAATTGGTACTAAATTCAATACCATCAAAATCAGATTAAATACCACACCAATCTGCGCCATCGTCAAAAAGCCAGCGGCAATACTTGTGTCGGGAATAAGATTGGCGAAAATCGTAAACATGATCGCCCAGAAAATAGCCATCAGAAAGTTCGACAATGGCCCACCGACAGCCACAATGGCCATGTCACGACGGGGCTGCTTGAGATTGCGGGTATTCACCGGAATGGGTTTAGCCCAGCCAAATGCAAAGGGAGTACCTGTCGTTGCTAGAGAAAATACTAACATCCCAATCGGTAAAGCGACCGTACCAATCGGATCAATATGCTTCAGTGGATTGAGGGTTAAACGCCCGAGCATCTTCGCAGTGCTATCCCCTAACTTGTTGGCAATCCAGCCATGCGCCACTTCATGCACAGTGATCGCAAACAGAACCGGTATCGCGCCTGCTGCAATCAAAAATATAATGAGCCCAAAATCCAAACCTTCCATTTAATGCTCCACTAGCCAATCGGTCTCACCTTTACCTTGGCGTAGAATCTCGGGGCGCTCACCCGTTAAATCAATGACAGTGGTGGGATCATGCCCACAAAAACCACCATCCATAATCAAATCAACTTGATGTTCTAGATAAACACGAATCTGATACGGGTCGGTCATCGGTAGCTCTTCATCAGGCAGAATCAACGTACTCGACACTAAAGGCTGCTCAAGTTCGGCAAGAAAAGCTTGCGCCACCACATGGTCTGGAATCCTAATCCCAATGGTTTTACGTTTAGGGTTTTGTAGACGGCGCGGCACTTCGCGGGTCGCTTTTAAAATAAAGGTATAGGCACCTGGGGTTAATGTCTTTAGGAGGCGATAATTAATATTATCAACTTGGGCATAATGGGAGATTTCCGATAGATCACGACAAACTAGGGTAAAATTGTGTTTATCATTGAGCTGGCGAATGCGCTGAATGCGCTCCATCGCGGCTTTATCATCTAATAAACAACCAATAGCATAACTAGAGTCAGTCGGGTAAACTATCACTCCACCATTACGTACAATATCAACAGCCTGCCGAAGTAGACGCTTTTGCGGATTTTCCGGGTGAATTTGGAAATATTGGCTCATGTGGGCTATGTTGTTATCGTTTAAAAAGCAGGATTTTACAGGTTAATGCTAAGAAATACAGTGCGCGCTCTAGCTTAAGCTAGCCTAGCATTCAATAAAATGACCCTTATGACCTTTCAACTGCATTCAGTAAAGATTCAATCACTATGAAGTTTTTGTTCGATTTTTTCCCAGTATTACTATTTTTTTTAGCTTATAAATTCTTTGGGGATGTGCCACCTGCGTTCATTGCAGCGGCCAATCAGATTCCCATGATTGAGCTATCCCAATCAGAACCTAAGCACGCTATTTTGTTTGCAACCTTGGTGATTATCCTTGCCACTATTGCACAAAATATCCTGCACTATGTGTTTTACAAGCGCTTTGAGCGTATGCATTTGATCTCCTTAGGCATTCTTTTAGCCTTCGGTAGCCTCACACTCATTCTGAAAGACTCCACCTTCATCCAATGGAAAGTCACTGTTTTCAATTGGCTGTTTGCTCTGGTGTTTATTGGTAGCCAATACGTAGGTAACCGTAAACCGCTAGTTGAACGAATGATGTCCAACGCCATGCAAGTCCCCGCACAAATATGGACAAAAGTTAATTGGATGTGGGCAGCGTTTTTTGTTTTTATTGGCGTGCTGAATTTGGTAGTTGCTTATAATTTTAGCGAAGCTATTTGGGTTGACTTCAAGCTATTCGGGATTTTGGGGCTGACTCTGGTATTCGTTATCGCGCAAGCGATCTATCTGCAACGACATATGATTGAGCCTAGTAAGGAACCATAACCGATGTTATATGTCATTATTGGCGAAGATTATGCTGATAGTTTAGCCAAGCGGCTAGCAGCGCGCCCTATTCATGTAGAACGTCTACAAGCTTTACAAGCCCAAGGACGTTTAGTACTCGCAGGGCCTAATCCCGCGATTGATAATAATGATCCGGGCGAAGCCGGTTTTACAGGCAGTATCATTATTGCTGAATTTGAATCGTTAACAGCAGCACAAGCGTGGGCCGATGCCGACCCTTATGTTGCTGCGGGTGTTTATCGACAGGTAAGCGTTAAACCCTTTAAAAAAGTTTTACCCTAAGAGCCTATTGTTTAAGGAAATTGATAAAGATGCGAATCATAACTAACACATTAATCGCAAGTAGTTTAATTGGGCTGGTGCTAGGTCTAAATACAGTCAGTGCAGAAGATGCTAAGCCCGCCGCTACAACAGCGGCCGCTCCAGCAGCAGCTCCTACTACTGCAACTCCAGCGGCGAGCACTGAAGCTAAGCCCGCTGGTTCAGACGAAATTATCGCGATTGTAAATGGCGTTGATATTAAGCGTGACACACTCAACACCTTAATGGATATGGCTAAGCGCTCTGGCGCTGGCGACCAAGTTGACGAGAAAACCATGCTCGAAGACTTAGTCGTCACTGAATTGGCGCGCCAAGAAGCGAATAAATCAGGTTTAGCTGAACGCGAAGATGTTCAAGAAAAATTGAATAACTTCAAAGACAAGCTCGTGCTGAATACTTGGATGCAAGAAAAAGCAGCTGCTTTAAATATCACTGATGACGAACTGAAAGCGTCTTATGATAAAGCTACTGCGCAAATGTCAAAAAGCGAATTCAAAGCTCGTCACATTTTGGTGAAAACCAAAGACGAAGCGACTGCAGCCATTGCTGAATTGAAAGCAGGTAAAGATTTTGCTGATTTAGCTAAAGCTAAATCGACGGATACCTCTGCACAAATGGGTGGTGATTTAGGTTGGTTCAAAACCGATAGCATGGTGAAACCCTTTGCTGAAGCGGTTGCTGCGATGGAGCCGGGTCAAACCAGCACTGAGCCTGTTGAGACTCAATTCGGCTGGCATGTTATTAAATTGGAAGAAAAGCGTGATGTGAAACTTCCTGAATTAGAAAACATGAAGCCACAATTGAAGCGTCAGATTGAGCAAGAAAAGATGATGTCTTACATGAAGGACTTACGCACTAAAGCCGACGTAAAAGTTCTGCTGAAAGACGAAGCAAAGCCAGCTACTGCTGAAGCTCCAAAAGAAGAAGCTAAAGAAGCTGCTCCAGCTCCCGCTGCTGAACCTGCTAAAACTCAATAATCTGCTGTGATTAAACTCCCTGATCCCTTGCGAGATCGGGGAGTTCTCGACATTTTCCCCTAGCCGCGCTAACGTTTTAAACCTCAACAATAACGAGAGGTTGCGCGCATGAAGCCAGAATGGAAAAATTTTCTCATTGAACAAGGTGCCGAATTCGACGGCTCTAGTTTATTGCACTTCGGCAACCCAGAACGCGAACGCCGCATCCCACCGCAAGGTGCGATCCTTTGCGATTTATCTCACCAAGGCTTAATTAGTGCGACTGGCACTGATGCTAGTGCTTTTCTACAAGGTCAACTTAGCAACGATATTAATCAAGTTACTGCTGAACGCGCTCAGCTTAGCTCATATAACTCGCCTAAAGGCCGAGCTTATACCACGTTTCGGATTATGCAACGCCAAGGCGTTTACTACTTAGCTTTGTCTAGCGATGTGCTAGAAGCCGTACTCAAACGTTTACGCATTTATGTGATGCGCTCCAAAGTCGCTTTGGAAGATGCGAGTGAAAGCTTAGTACATTTTGGTTATGCCGACCCTGAAGGTGAGCAACGTTTAAAAGCAGCCCTCGGCAACTACCCAAAGCAAGCCTTAGATGTAGTGCAAGCGGGTAATCTCACGATTATTCGCCAAGCTGCTAGCGTGCCGCGCTTTGAAATTTATGGTGAGCTAGATGATGCGCGCCAACTTTGGAATCGCTTGAGTGTGCATGCAGCCGCTGTTGGCCCTTTCGCTTGGGATTATTTTGATATTGAAGCAGGTATTCCCAAAGTGACAGCCGCCAGCATGGAAGCGTGGGTTCCGCAAATGCTTAACCTGCATTTGATTGACGGGATTAATTTTAAGAAAGGCTGCTTTCCTGGTCAGGAGATAGTCGCGCGCTTAAAGTATTTAGGTACCAACAAGCGGCAGATGTATCGAATTGCCATTGACGATGTGCAAGAACCTGCCGTAGGTACGAGTATTCAAGATGCGCAAGGTGCAGAGGTAGGCACAATCCTAAATTCGAGCCTTAGCCACAGCGGTGATCAGGTAGAGGCTTTAGCCGTATTAAAAATCGCCGTCGTTACTCAGCCTTTAAGTTTAAATGGCAGCAAAGTAAGTGTATTACCACTGCCTTACAGCTTAGACAGCGAATAAAAACAAACGCACCTCTTGGGTGCGTTTATTTTCGATCTTTTGCAAGTTTAACTATTACAGGAAAGTTTTCATCCGGTCGATTACGACTTGGGTGAACTCATCGGTATTCAATTTGCCTTTCAGATCGCGAGTACAATCACCCGCTTCAATCGCGCTGAGTAAACCTAAGCGTAAAGCATGACCTAAATCATAACGATCGACATGATCTAATAGCATACCAAAGGCTAATAAGACGGCTGATGGATTGGCAACATTCTTGCCTGCGATATCAGGCGCAGTACCGCCAGCAGGGTCGAACATAGCGATATCAACACTGTAGTCATCATTGAAAGAATAGTTACCGCTAGCGCCCGTACCTAAACTGCCCACTAAACCTGAAGCCATATCGGATAAGAAATCACCGTATTCGTTCAAAGTCACAATTACTTCGTAATCTTGTGGCTTCATAATGATTTTTGCGAGTAGTGCATCAAACAATTCAACATTGTGGGGCACATCGGTGTAATCAGTGCTGACTTTCTTAACGATTTCTTCAAACAAACCATCGGTTACTTTTTGAATCGTGTGCTTAGAAGAAGAAGTGACCTTGTAGTTACGACCACCATAAGTCTGGCCTTTCTTACGTGCTAACTCAAATGCAAAATGCGCGGCTTGAGTACAAGGACGAGTTTCAACCATCCGTACAGAAATAGCACTGTCTAAACCAATCCGTTGACCCGGATCATCATAAGTACCGCCAGTCGCGACACGGATAATGTGCAAATTAACGTTTTCCTTAAAGTTTGAATTGATGCCTTTAATGGAAATAACGGGGCGGTAAATAACACTGAAATTTAAGCGCCGACGAATTAAAGCATTCGGGCTACGAGTACGAGTTTCAGTAGGATATTTGAGCGCTAACTTAGTCGCACGCATGGACTCTTCGGCTTCATCAATCGCAGCTAGGCCTTTCGCTTCACGTGTGGCTACTGACCAATCGACTGACTTAAAACTAATATCAACAGGTAAGGCTTCTGCAACTTGATGAATAGATGCTGCTATTTCTGGCCCAATGCCATCGCCTAGTAATTCGGTGATTTCGATTTTTTTGCTCATTAAAGCTCCTCCTTAGGTGGTAATTGCTGAAGACATTGATGAGTTATTTCTGCAGCGCAATATTATACGCGCTAAGCGTTATTGTCGACAATTGAATCGTTTTATTCAGGTTTTTAAGATAAAAAGCCCCCAGTTTGTCGACAAAAACGCACCAAAACCAAGCAAGCGCCAGCTTATGCCTAATAATGAGTAATTGTTGCAGCGCACATGGTGCTGCTATACCATTTCTGCCAATCTACCTAGGGCATGCATTATGGAAGAATCCACCGGTCTCAGCCGCAACATTGCTAGTACTATTGTTGAAGGTTTCAATCGCCACTTTAGTATCTTTCAGCAAATTACCTCCGGCGCACGCGAGCGCTTTGAAAAAGCCGATTGGCATGCGGTACAACGCGCCTCGCGTGAACGCATCATGCTCTATGATCATCGCATCGAAGAAACCATTGCTTTGGTACGTGGCTTGTACAACATCAATGCGCTGGATGTTGCACTATGGAAAAATGTAAAGCTCTGTTATATGCGTTTGCTGTCCTATCACAAGCAGCCTGAACTTGCAGAAACTTTTTATAATTCAGTATTTTGCCACCAATTCGACCGTGTTTATTACACCAACGACTTCATTTTTGTGCGTAACTCGATCTCGACAGATTACATTGAATCGACCGACTCCGAGCGGGTGAGCTATCAGTGCTATTATCCAAATGAGATTGGCTTGCAGGCAGCCATTCGCCAAGTGATTCAGCAAGCTGGCTTCGTGGCTAAATTTGAAAACCTTGAGCGCGATATGCGCAGCATCCGCAAGGCTATTGTGAAGCGTTTTCGCGGCAAACTGGCACGTAAAACGCATTTAAACTTCCAGCTCAGCGTGATTTGCAGCCCCTTCTTTCGGAATAAAGCCGCCTATATTGTCGGCCATTATATCAATGGGCGGGAAGATGAAGGCTTTGCGCTGGCGATTTTGAATAATGAACAAGGCCAGCTGTATATTGATACGTTGCTGATTGGTGAGAAGCAACTTTCAGTGGTATTTAGCTATTCGCAAGCCTATTTCATGATTGAGCATCAAGTACCTTCAGCGATTGTGGCCTTCTTGCAAACCATTTTACCAGAACGGACTCGGTCAGAATTATATTCGTCGATTGGTTTACACAAACAAGGCAAGTCGGATTTTTATCGGCACTTCCTGCATCACATGCGCCATTCCAGCGATAAATTCGTGATAGCGCCAGGGATACGTGGAATGGTGATGATGGTTTTCACCCTGCCCTCATATCGTTATGTATTTAAAATTATTAAAGATAAATTTGCCCCACAAAAAGAATTCACGCGCAAAGTCGTCGCGGAAAAATACCAACTGGTTAAACGCCATGACCGGGTTGGGCGGATGGCGGATATGTTGGAATACTCTGATGTTTCTATCCCGCAAGATCGAATTCACCCTGATTTATTGCAAGAACTATTGGATACCTGCGCGAGCAGCATGACTTTGGCTGATGGCAAAGTGATCTTTAAGCATCTGTATATTGAACGGCGGATGATCCCGCTAAATATGTATCTGGAAACCGCCACTGAACCACAACTTGAACGAGTGATTCGCGATTATGGCGATGCGATTAAACAACTTGCAGCAGCGAATATCTTCCCTGGCGACTTCTTATATAAAAACTTTGGGGTAACGCAATTAGGGCGGGTCGTTTTTTATGACTACGACGAAATTAACTATATGACGGAGTGTAATTTCCGCAAAATTCCGCCGCCACGCTTCCCTGAAGATGAATTCAGCTCAGAGCCTTGGTACTCGATTGAACCCTTTGATGTCTTCCCTGAAGAGTTTGGTACTTTCCTGTTAACCAATCCCAAAATCCGCAAAGTCTTTATGAAATATCATAAAGATTTACTCAGCGCTGCCTATTGGCAAAAGAAGAAAGACAATATCCTCAATGGCATTTATGAGGATGTTTTTCCTTATCCTGAGAATTTGCGGTTTAGGCGTTAAGCTTCAATTAGGTAGCTAAGCTTCGATTAGCTACCTCTACAAGCTAATGAACATTAGGCATATCAGGAATCAGCAGCAATAAATCCGTCTCACCAAAATCTAAACCTTCCTGCGAAAGCAGTGTAGTAATTTGCCCGCGATGATGAATTTGATGTGTGAAGAAATGTATTAACAAACTCAGCATACTTCGATTTGCCGGAACACCTTTCATATTATGGTAAGCCAGTGGTTGCTCTAACTGCTCTTCAGCTAAGCTTTTTGCCCATTGTTCGATGATTTGATCAAGTTGTGCCCGCTTTTGCCAAAGTTCATTAAAGTCCGTATAAAGCTTTTGATCAAGGCATTGCGGTACAGGAAACTCTTGCAAGGCACTTATTAAATCAAAGCTATTGGGATGTTTAGCAAAGCGTCTTAGCCAGATTAAATCGCCGACCAAAATATGATTAAACGAACCAAGGATTGATCCGAAAAAAGCTTGCTTATTCTCAGTTAATTTTTCTGGAGTAAGCTGCGAGGAAACCTGATAAAGCTGTTGATTCAAGGCGGTGTTGTATTCCGCTAACAAACTTAATTGACGGGGGTAATTCATAGTAAATCTCGCGTCATAAAAATACCTATCAGCTTAGTATAGCTCGATTTATAGCTGCGTAATAGTCAACACAAACGGCCTGCGATTAGCTTCGCTTTGGCTACTTAAAACACCAAGCAAACCTAAACACTCACGGCGAATCGCCTCTGAAAGCATGGCATTGCTCGTGATATTCATTGTGTTTAGATAAGCCGCTAATGTGCTCGACAACAACTTTTCTTGGGCAAGAAAACCAATCAGGTGCCGATCTGCTTTTTCCTTCCGGTGATCTAAAACGTTGAGGCCGTAGAAAACCCTCTGAACCCTTTTCTCGTTAATGAACTATTGCTGATATACTTGGATATGATTTCACACAGAAACAGAGAATTAGATGTCAAAGCGGGACAAATATCATGATACGGTCAAGCAAGCCCTCATCAACGAAGGATGGACTGTTACACATGACCCCTATTTCTTCCACACCGACCCCAAATTAGCCACTGACTTAGGCGCAGAACGTTTGTTAGCCGCTGAACGCGGTTATGAACGGATTGCTGTTGAAGTTAAAAGCTTCCTTAGATCATCTCAAGTCGTTGATTTAGAAGAAGCACTTGGACAATATGCGCTTTATCAACTATTTCTCCGCCAAAAAGACCCTGAACGTCAACTCTACTTGGCCGTACCTCGCCATGCACTCGACAACATTCTTAGTCGTGAGGTGGGGCGCGTAGCCATTGAGGGGTTAAAAGTCAATGTGCTTGTTTATTCCCTAACGGAAGAGGAGCAGCTTCAATGGAAACCTCAATAACATTTTACCAGCGTTGCATCAAACAATTATTAAGTGAGTATGAGTCATTACAAACAGATCAATTATCAACAGAATTAATATTTGATGATGAACGAAAACATTATTTAGTCATGTGGATGGGTTGGAATGGGCACAAACGTATTCATGAATGCGCCATTCATCTAAATATAGTCGATGATAAAATCATCATTCAATGGAATGACACTGAAGAATTGTTAGAAGATAGCCTAGTATCGCTGGGCATTCCTAAGCAAGATATTATTGTGGGTACTATTCCAGCGATTTTAAGCGACTCTTTATCTAAAAATACTCAAAGCTATCAAGAGGCAGCTTAAAAATATAAAACTGCTAATACATATATCAACCACGGACTCACTGATAGCCCGTGTTGAGCTTGTTTTTTTCAATAGAAAAGTACAGTGATGGCCTTGCTAAAAATCCGTTACCCAACAAACTCAAACCTGTGTAACCGCAAGCACCAACACCCGCCGATTAGCCTCTGTCTGACTCGATAAAACACCAAGCAATCCCAAACAATCACGGCGAATCGCCTCTGAAAGCATCGCATTACTCGTGATATTCATCGTGTTTAGATAAGCCGCCAGTTTATTCGATAGCACACTTTCTTGTGCGGGGAAGCTAGTCAGATAAGCCTCTAAAACTGGCGTTTTGCGGCGTAAATCGTTCAGTAAACCTTGTGCTAAACCACTAGAAGCTTGAACCAATGTAACCTGTTGTAATGGCTGCTTTAGAGAAGCTAACGTCAGGCCTAATTTAGGGTCAGCCGGTATCAAAATACATGCACTCAAAGGCAATTCACCCAAACTGAGTTCGCCCTTGGCATTGCTAGTTGCTGCGTAATAATTGGCGGCATCAAAGAACAGATTAAACTGCAAATTCGCGGCGGCTTGCCCAGTACCGATAAATAAAACCCGTGCATCGAAACAAGCGGTTTTAACTAGATTCGTTAATTGCTGCGGCTCTAATAAAAACTTCAAAGCTAATTCGCGGCGCTGATTGAGCAAAGCTAAGTGCACCAGCGGCTGTACTTGCGCATGCATAATCGCTAAGCGCTTCATCGCAAAGCTACGAATCGGCGCAGCATCCAAATCCACTAAACGCACTAACTCGGCTGAGCGTGCTTGTAGCACTTTTAAAGCAGGTTGCAGCAGCTTTTCACCTATGCTTTTTTGCTCTGCACCAACGGCCCCTAAAGGGTGATTATCCGGGCGGCCTTGAGTGAATTCTTGAATACGGGTTTTCAACCAAACTTCGAGCTGCTGCGCACCGAAAGGATCAAATTGACGATATTGGCCTAGAGTCAGGCTAGCATAACTAGCTAGATAAGCGTGATAGCGAAACTCGGTTAAGCCAATCCCTAAGCGGGTAAAACTCTCAGGAATAGCGCGCCGCATATCATTAATAGGCGCTTCGCATTGACTGCCATCAGTACGTTTAAGCTGATTGGGCTGCTGTACCAAGATCGGTGCATAGTCTAGGCTGCGCTGCTTAGGCTCTGTCGCAAAACCCAAAATACACACGACTCCATCATCGGCAATATTCCCACCAATCCGCGCTGGATAGAGATTAATTTTCGGCAGCTCGCCCCCTTCGACTGCTTGCAAGATATTGCCGGAAATTTCACAAGCGTCTAAAACACCCGCTAACGAGAGCGAATGCGCGCCCTTGGTGGCAATTAGATTATTGCGAATACACAATTGGCGCTGCATACCGTCACTGGCAAAAATGCCTTGCAGTGGCCCATTCGGAGCAGTGATTTGGCAATTTTGTACGGTGACATTTTCCATGATCGTACCGGCCATTTGATCAGCTAGGCGAATATAGCCATCCGCTTCGCGGCGACCTAAAGCAGGTGGAATAAGCTGGATTGCATCACGATGTGCATCGGTATAAGTCCGCTGATCACTAATCAGCAAGCCATCGACCAGAGCATTATTAGTCCAAACACGTACTGCATCGGTTTGTTCAGGCGTGGTGAGCTGAATATTATCCTTGCCCTTAAATACCGCTTGTGGCCCCGCCATCAGCACGCTTTGATAAGGATCTGCAGCAAATTCATCCCAATCGGTGCAACTCGCTTGGCAGCTTTCCTCATCGAGCATATACAAATATTCGTTTTGCTTTTCGGCGGGAGCGCGAAATAAATCATTAGCCGCAGCTAAAGCTTGGAGTTTAGCGGGATACTCCGCCAGCACTTGTTTGGCGCTAGCGGTACGCTGCTGATAAGTCGCCAAGTTTGCCTGCATGGTCGCTATCTTTTTCTCAAGGTCGGGTGGCGCTTTAGCCGAGCCTTGCAGAGCAATAAGGTTTTGAATATAGCTGGGTAAATAGTTAGGAGACTTGGGGTCAAGATATTTGCTGGCTTGCGCTAAATCATCTTTAGCCTTTTGTAATTGCCGCACATAATCAGTCGCTAGCGTATGCCCTTGCACGCCCTGTTCACTCATGCCCTTGCCCCCAAAATCGCTGCTTATTAGTCGTTAAACTTGATCCAACTTAGCCCATTATTTGTGGCTGCCCGGTATTCTCACGCACACTGAACCACAGCTCCCCGCTAGGATTTACCGCGCGCTGTTGTCCTCTGAGCGCTCGAATCGGTACATGGGTTAAACGCCCATTCCAATCGCCAATCAGCATCCCGCCCTTACCTGCCATCGCGGCATGCACGGCGGCACGCGCTAATTGATCACAATATAATTGATCGGAAGCAGTGGGTGGCGCAGAGCGAATTAAATAACTGGGTTCAATATACTTTAAACCAAACGGAATCGGCAGCTTGCTAAAATGCTCGGTGATTCGCTGTTTGAGGTACAAACCAATATCACCCAGCTTAGCATTGCCGGAAGCATCGCAACCGACACCGTGCACTAAATCCTGACCTGCTCCTTCTGCCACCACAATCACTGCATGATGACGCGCTGCTAAACGCTGTTCCAGTAAAGCCAATAGCCCAGATTTACCTTCTAAACTAAACGGCACTTCAGGTAGTAAACAGAAGTTCGCATTGCCGGAAGCTACACAAGCGGTCGCAGTAATAAAGCCTGCATGCCGCCCCATCAGCTTCACCAAACCGACGCCATTGGGCATGCCCTTAGCTTCAACATTTGCCACATTAATCGCTTTCATCGCTTCAGCGACGGCGGTATCAAAACCAAAGGTACGGCGCACATAGGGAATATCATTATCTATCGTTTTTGGAATGCCAATGATGGAAATCGCTAAGGAGCGCGCCCGAATCTCTTCCCATAAGGCTTCTGCGCCCCGCATCGAACCGTCACCACCGATGACAAATAGCATATCAATCTGGTGTTTTTGCAGATTATCGACTAGTTCAGAAGTGGGTGGAGTGCCGCGTGAAGAGCCGAGTAAGGTGCCGCCATTACCCTTGATCCCCGATACGGAATCTGGATTAAGGACTAATGGCTCGCTACCCTGATTACCTAAGCCGTGATAGCCATAGCGAATGCCTAAAATATCTCGGCAGCCATAAACATGCCATAATTGCATGACTAGACCGCGAATCACGGCATTTAAACCCGGGCACAAACCACCACAAGTCACAATCGCCGCGCGAGTTTTGCTCGCTTCAAAGAACAGGAGTGCGCGTGGCCCAGCCAGTTCGAGGGTATCCGTGGTCTGTAGATCGAAGCCGGTATCATGACAAAGCACTTCGGGTTGCAACAATAAGCGCTCATGCTCGACACGATAGCTAAAATTCAATAAGCGATTTAAAGGATTGTCGTACTGACAAGCGCCTAGATGTTCGATACTGAAGTCTGCCACGGTGCGTCCTTTAACATAAACAAGGGTAAGGTAAGAAACTAGATGCTAAACAATATCACAAGCTGGTTAATGCAACACGAGACACTCCTGTACTGGAGTGGCATAATTTCATTATTGCTGTTCGTGGCTTCTTTACTGCTACTGCCTTGGTTAATTAATAAAATCCCTGTCGACTACTTCATGCACCAAGCAAAAGAACATAAGGTCAATCTACTCAACCCAATAACTATTCTCCGCAATCTGCTTGGTCTCATTGTGCTAGCTGCTGGTGTGGCTATGCTCATTCTGCCCGGTCAAGGTATCTTTTGTATTCTGATTGGCCTAACCATCATGCATTTTCCGGGAAAATACGCATTAGAGCGCTGGGTGATCACCCGTAAAGGTGTATTGGATAGCATGAATTGGATTCGCGAAAAAAGTGGCAAACCTGCTTTGCAAGTTTAGACAGCTCAACCCAAACCCCCAACGCTTACTGCTAGTTCCTAGAAAGCAAAAGCCCAGCACGAAGCTGGGCTTGCTTGGCAGCAGACTTCAAGCTTAAGTTCTGCGCCGTCTCCAGAAGGCTAAGCCTGTCAACATCAGTGACAAGAGACCTAAGCCCCACTGACTTAAGGTTGGAATCTGCAAGCTACCCACTGGGCCTAAGAAGCCAAAACCAACGGTTAAGTTAGTAGAGGGATCATTATCGCCGTCATTGGTAGGTTCACTGCCCCAAGTCAACTTAATCGGTAAGCTGCTCACTGTACCATCAGTCTTGGTAATACCATTACTATCGTTAGCAATATTATCATTCGGATCACTACCGCCTTGGGTTAAGTTATAACCCGCAGGAGGCGTGACTTGCAGGACATAATCACCTTCACGCAAATTACCAAAAAAGTATTCCCCATTACTGCCAGTCACTTGTGGCTCTACTGTTTTTCCATAAATATCGACCACTGGCTTGCCATCCAAGCCTACGATAGAAACAGTCGCTTTTGGAATGCCCGGCTCATTGGTGTCTTGCTTGCCATCGCCATCAATATCCACCCACAAGCGGTTGCCTAAACCCACCGAACGATAGAAACCGCAGTCCACTGAGTTATTCACTAAGCCCACTTTACCATCCAAACTCATGATCTTGAAGGATAAAGTTTGGAAACCACCTTCGACTGCCTTGCAATTACTATCTGTATTTGAGGTATTATTATCGGGATCAGCACCACCCGGTGAGAGCTGATAACCCACAGGCGGTTTAACATGAATACCATAAGTACCCGGAATCAACTGAGGGAATTGATACTTGCCATCTAGACCCGTTGTGATGCTACTGACTATTTTGCCTGTGGCATCAGTCACAGCCGAGATACCATCAGCGCCCGTGATACTCACTACCGCGCCCGTTAAACCAGATTCGTCAGTATCCTGTACCCCATTGGCATTTTTATCCTCCCAAATGAAGTCGCCTACACTCACCGTCGGATAGAAACCACAGTCAGCTGTTAAGTTACTGTTGGTGGCATCGCCATCAATTAGCAGATCAGGCTCGGTACCTTCGGCTAGGCTAAAGATAGCCGTCTTAGCCAAACCGCTCTTATCCAATAGACAGTTGCTATCCGAGTTATTGGTGTCCTCATCGACATCCAAACCGCCTAAACTCAAATAGAAGCCCGTCGGTTGCTGTACTGTGACTTGGTAATCGCCAGCTGGTAAATGAGTGAATAGATATTTCCCATCCGTACCTGTTACTTGGGCGACGACATCCTTGCCATCCAGATCTTTAGCCACTGTACCTGTTGCGGTTAATAGGTTCACTGTCGCACCTGCCAAGCCTAACTCATCAGTATCGCGAATGCCGTCCGCATCGCCATCCATCCAAATCAGATCACCCACACTCACTGAAGAAGGAGCTGCTTTGGGTGGAACAACCCCAAAGTCGATGGTTAAATTCGAGCGATTGTCATCGGTGCCTGCACCATCATCACCCGCTGTACCCGTTGAAGTAGGCGATTCTTTAGTAGGCTCATCATCCGCTAAAGTTACTAAATTCGAGCATAAACCAGCGGTGGTAATATCCGTACCGTTGTCATTATCATCGACATTAAGATTAGCATCAGTTTCATTGCCACCGGTGCTTGCGGTATAGCCAAGCAATAGCGATTTAGCTGTGAAGTTAGCCGCGCTCAAGCAGACTTGATAATCACCCTTAGCTAAACCGCTAAATAGGTAATAGCCATTCGTGGTAGTTGCGGTTTGCAGCACCACCCCTTTGCTATCCCGTAGCTCGACTTGCACACCATTCAGCACAGCGGCTTCGCCAGTATCACGCATACCGTTACTAGCATTAGCAGACACACCAGCACCATCATCCACCCAAACTTGGTTACCGATGCTATATAGCGGTGTTTTAGACTGATAGAAACCACAGTCAACTGTCAGATTGCCGTTGGCATCATCACCATCGGTCGTCGGCTCCGCACCCGCTGTTAATTTAACGGCTAAAGTCTGTGCCCCATTATTATTGGCTACACAGTTATTATCGGTATCGCTAGTATCGGTATTGGCATCTGTACCACCTGAAGTAACTAAATAACCCGCAGGTGGCACTACCTTCACAATATAATCGCCCTCTGGCAGATTATTGAATTTGTAAGCGCCGGTCGCGTCAATTGTTTGGGCCGCTACCACTAGATTATTTAAGTCACGCGCAACCGTGCCATCAGCATTCATCAAGGTGACTACTGCACCGACTAGACCAAATTCGCCTTTAGTTTGCTGGCCATCTTGATTACCATCTAGCCACACCAAGTTGCCTAAGCTCATTGGCGTTTTGGTCACTTTAGTAATCGTGACTTTATAGTCTTCGACTTCACCATCAGCCGCTTCGCCAGTCATGCCATCATTACCCAAGGTTGAGCAGCGGAAACGCGCATAGGTATCGCCCGCGACCGCAAATGGCACTAAATCAATAGTTAATTTATTACTGCCTGCTGCCAACTGTATATTGTTAATGATTTTCTCAGCAGGGCCAGACCAATTGCCATCGCCATTCCAGTCTAACCAAGCATTCAATTTACAGGTTGTACTTGCGACTACATCGACACTGAAACTAGATGAGCCACCGATTTCCACTGCACCAATAATTACGCCATCCTCGTCATCTGCCGTGGTGCAATTACCATAAGTCGGTGTGCCATTCGTGGTGTCATCTTTAGTGGCTTCCCCAGCTAAAGCACCCCCACCCGCCATAAAGCCTGGATCACTATCAACACAGTTACCTAAGAATACACCCGTGCCTAGTTGATGGCGCGCACCATTAGTTGCTGTTAACGACGGATAAAGTGGATCAGGCGCATCGCCATAGTCGAAGGGTACTAATAATTTAATACAAGACTCATCGTCTTCAACAGGCGTACCGGTATTACGATTACCCGGAGTAGAGTCAATATCAGTACCATCCGCTTTAACGACCTGAGTACAGTTAGTAATAGTCTCATTCGCTTGAACGCTGGAGAGAACAGCTAGCAAGGTGAGCATTGATATGCTTAAAGGGAGCTTTGTTATTTTCATCATTAATGCCCTGGCACTTGTTGTAATTGATGTCTGTTAAAATTCAGTTAGAAACAAAAATAAACCTTGAATCAAAATAAAAATGGCTCCAAAAAAGCCGAAACAGCAAAGCTGCCTCGGCCTTAATTAGAATGAGTAGTTCTTACTTAACAGTTGCAGTAATCACTAGAACTTTATTAGCACCATTATTCAATGCATCGACTGTCCAAACGCCAGTCGCAGCATCAAACGCACCCGCAGAGTCATCGCTGACATAAACTAATGAGCTTGGTAATGCATCAGCGACTTTCACGCCAGTTGCATTATCTGGGCCTTTGTTAGTGACCGTTAAGGTGTACTTCACGGTGTCGCCACGGCGTGCTGTTGCCTTATCCAGAGTCTTAGTCAACTCAAGGTCAACACTTGGAGCGACCGTAATAGTGGCTGTATCGTGGTCGTCTTCATCACCATCAGTATTGTCAGTTACATCATCAACGATACCTTTTTCGTTCGCTGAATTAGTATCAGGTGTTGAATCAATATCCGTTGCTGGAGCACCTTGATCATCATTAGCTGCACTAATTTCAGCGGCATTGATCAAGCTACCAGAAGCTGCTGTGCTAGCCACAATCAACTTGATATCAACCGTTGTAGTACCACCCTTTGCCAATGACGCGACGGTTGCAGTTGCAGTACCACCCGCACCCGCAGTCCATGTCGTATCTGCTGGATCTAAAGTCATACCTGCTGGGATGTAGTCAGTAATCGTAATGCCCGTTGCATCCACAGTACCTTGGTTCAGAACTTCAATAGTGTAGGTGACGGTATCGCCTGCTTTTACGGTAGTAGCTTGACCTGCTTTCGGCTTCTTAGTTAAGGCTAAGTCGAATTGAGGTTTGGCAACAAAGCTAACTTTGTAGTCTTCCACTTCACCATCAGTTGCTACCCCGTTTGGATTAGAAGCAGTCAAGGTATCGGTACTTAAGCGGCAACGAGCATAGCTGCTGCCTTTAGTATCTGCAGTGGCTGTTGCTGGTACTTGAGGCATTACCACATCTAAGGCGGCAGCAGTAGTACCCGCAGGCACAGCTACGGCACCTGACTCAGAACCATCTGTCGCAAACGTACCGTTACCGTTATAGTCGATCCAGCACACCAAGGTGCCAGCTTGGGCAGTAGTATTGGTTACATTCACACTTAAAGTCAGGGCTTGACCATCAGTTAAGGCTGGAATATTGACGCCATCATCATCAGCACCCTCTAAGGCAGCCGTAGCATCTGGTTGACCGTCAGCCTCCTCATCAATATTGGCACCCAATTTTAAGCCCGGAATGATTTCATGCAGAGCACCCGATCCTCCGTTCGCAACTAAAGTACCATAGGAGTCTGGTGCATCACCTAAGTCATAAACAGATTGTACGGTTAAAGCAACGCAAGCCTCGTCGTCTTCTTTAGCATCGCCAACGACGACAGGATTACTCCACACTGCATTGTTCACTGTGGAATCTGAGTCACCTTCAGTCATCGCACTGACTTGAGCACAGTTGACGATAGAAGCATTAGCTGCCCATGCTGATTCGGTCGCTGCTAAAACACCAACTGCACAGAAGGTCAGTAAGAGGCGTTTAGATGGTTTTATTTTTTTCATAATTCTCATTACCCTTTTTGTTATTAGCTTCCTAAGCCCATTAATTTTTATTTAATAGTTACCGTAATTGTTAACTGCTTCGTGCTAGCTCCAGCCACGTTGCCTAAGCTCCAAACCCCTGTTAGCGGATCATAAGTTCCATCGCCATTGTGACTTACATAAAGCATCTGAGCAGGCAGCAGATCCTGCACACTGACCTTGCTAGCTGCAGCAGAGGCTTCATTCGTCAAAGTCAAAGTATAGGAAATCGTTTCACCGCGCTTTCCTATTGATTTACTGACCTCTTTAACCAACTTAAGATCAGGTAGAATCATTGCATCAGCACAAAAAATCTCAATATCCCCCATACCTGCTGCTTTACCAAAATAAGGATTATTAGCTGCTTGCTGGTAAAGTTGAGTTCCTTCTGCATGTTGAGTCGATTGCCCACCGGTTGCGTTATCCAACCAAATAATTCCACCGGCGACAGCATTTGGTGTGAGTGGATTCATAGCGGTAACTGCCAGCTCACCCGAACCTGCTTTAAAAGCTAGGCCACCAAAAATGGTTTCTTGATGATAACCACCCTGAGCATTCCATTGGTTATAATCCCACATATCACCCCAGTAGTACTCTCCACCATTAGGCCCTTGAGCATTATCCTTACCTTTGGTGCTGCCACTACTACAAGTCGCATTACTTTCTAAACTATAAACCCCGTTGTTGTTACACACCCTTAAAATATCACCACCTGTTTGCCCTTGTACCAAACTAGTATCAGGATGGTTTGGTGTGTAATTATTGACACCGACTTGATGCCCCATCCGATCCATAAAGCCTAGAATCATTGAGCCATCCATATCAAACTCTATGTCTGACAAAATCGGTTGCGGATAAATCGCGAACTTTGGATCAGTTGCTAAGGTCTGATAACTTGCTAACCAAGGATGCCATTTCTCAGCACCTGAGCCATTCCCAACATTGCCTTTGATATAATCGAGTGCTAGCTCAAAAGCATTAGAGAAACTACTACCATCGAATACCTGCATATAAGCTTTTAAATCGGCCGCCAACTGAGAAGTTTCAGCAGAACAAACCGTACCTATCCACACCTTACCTAAATGTACTTTGAGTCCCCAAGGTCGGTAATCTCCATTACTACAACCTGGATCAGGGATCGTGTATTTACCTGCTACGGTGTTATTAGCTAGGTTTACTGCCACCAGCTCGCGTTGCTTAAGATTAGTTACCCATAAAATATTGCTATCGGCACTCATATCCATATCACCGATTGAGACCTTAGCAACCTGTGCAAAGGCAGCGTGATCCCAAGAAGGTTTAGTACCATCAATCGGTAACTCATTAGGGTCATCGACATTGCCATCACTCGTAACACGAGTATCAGCACCGACATCAACACCATTAGCCGCTAAATCAATTAATAAACTAGGTGTGGAACTCGCGGAAACAGTATCCATCTGATAAATAGCCCCCATACCATTGGGGCCAAAGCTCGCATGACGTTTTAAGAAAGCAGAGGAGTAGATCTTTTTGCGCAGATTATCATAAGCCAAGCCCCAAACGGCTCCCACTTGCCCAGCGGTTGCTGCACTATAAGGTGTGGTCAAGACACCCGTCGTCGCATAATCAAAGGTCAATAAGCTATTAAAATCTGCGCCTGTACTGCCTGCTGCTTGGCTATCACCATTGACATTGACTGAGGTAGCTAAACGTACATCACTGGTACAAGTCATCGGCTCAGGACCAGAAACTGCGCTATAAGTAATCGTTGGCTTACTGGTATAACCGATATCTAAACCATGATTATTTTCGCCAGCCGCTCCTAGCGTGAAACTAATAGAGCCATCGGGATTAGCATCAGAATCCCGCACATCAGTGACAGCATGATTATTCGTCAATCCATCTTGGTTCTGTGCTGTAACACTTAAACCATTTAAGCTAGCTTGATTGGCTGCAATGCTAATCGTACAACTTTCACCAGCCTTCATAAAACTAGCATTACCCGTACTAGAGAAGAGATACTGACCGCCATTAGCGCTCGTTGTTGTGGCTGTATTAGCGCCACAAGTCAGAGCAACAGCAACACCATCAATACCCGTCTCTCCGGCGTCTTGAATGCCATCTGCATCGGTATCCAACCAGACACGGTTACCAATTTCGATTGGAGCTGGTTGGGCTAACACTTCCACATCACCTAAACCAGCGACCTTGCCAAACGGATCACCCACCGTAGCAATAGAACGCGGGGTTTGATGGATACCGAAATAGCGCAAAGGGGAAACTGTGCCGTTTGCCGTGGAGCTTAAGGCTGCGGATGCAGCATAAGTACGAATCCCTTGTAGCAAGTTACCAATGTGTGCTGGAGTAACAATCGTGCCACTACCAGACCAATGCGCCAACGCCCCCATGTCGTTTTCCACATGACCGTCCGTATTGTCATTCACGAATTCATCTGTATAGGTCGTATCAAAAGTGCCATCAGTGTTTGGAGTCCCCACCATCGTGTCGCCAAACTCAAAGAAATAGTTATTGTCATACGCGGGAACCATGTCTGAAGAACGGTTACGTACCCCAATGTAAATACGCCCCAAATCATCAAACTCCACATCCATTAACCACGGCTGGTTGTAACTGTGACTTTGGTTATACGGGTCATTGACCCACGGATGCCAATCTATATCACGTGGGTAATTACCATGATCCACTACTTTGGTAAACAAATCAGGAGTATCTTGCGCGAATTTATACACATAGAAATGTAGGTCAGTCGGGGCTTGCGACGTTTCCGCTGTACATGTTACCGTAGCAAAAACACTCCCTTGCGTAACCTTCAAACCGCCCGGAACCCAATCACCATTGGCACACGCAGTCGTTGTCGCACTGGCAGGAAATGTAATGGTCGAGGCCGTACCTGCACTTAAACCACCTCCCCCTTTTGTTACAGGAATAGCGTAAATCTTTTTATCAAACAGGTTTACGGCGTATAACATGCTGCCATCAGGCGACAAATCAATATCCCCCCAACCCGCTTTACCCGCCTGACTTGCCGCTGTTGTATCGCCAAACGGTGCATTCATCGAAGCATTTACATAATCGTGTGAATCGACACCTGCATTTGTGGTAAAAAATGGCGTAACCGTATTGGGGTTTACTTTACGGTCAATGGCGTAAATCGTACCTAACTTGCTGTCACTCGCGCCCCCTGGAAAACCCGCAAAGCGCTTCATAAATGCGCCCGCAAGTAACACATTGGTATCACGGTGATAGGCTAACCCATACAACGGACCAACTTCACGCATTTTGACGGTATCCGTGCGTGAACGCCCTGCCATATTTGGCGGCATCGCATTTAATGTTCCCACACTACTCGGTGCGGAAGACACTGCAACATCAGTAACTTCAGGCTGAAAAACGGCGGTTGCATCCGTAGAAATATTAAAGGAAGTACCATCAGCCCCAGACAAATACGCAAATTCCACCAAGCGCGGCTTATCCGCAACTTGGATACTGGTTGGTTCGCCTACCAAAAAGTTTGCCGTGACCAATTGCGGATTCGTTTGGCTAAAATCTTCAGGTGCATTTAGGGCGAAATGCACATTCGTTGCCCCGTCTTTCGCAAATTGAACGGAGGTGCCACCGCTAGCGCTCGAATTTAGCCAAGTTTCAGTCCAAGAAAATTCGACTCGATAATCGGCACCGGAAGCTAAACCCGTTAAAGTATAACTACCATCCGCTGCCGAAGTAACACTAGCTTTTTCCACACCAGCAGCATCAAATGCCTTAACCGTAACACCAGCCTGTCCAACTTCGTTAAAACTCCCTCCCGTATCGAACACGCCATTCGCGTTGAAATCACGGAAAACCTTGCCACTAATATCAGCCTGCACATAAGGAGCCAGTATGATATAGGCAGCTACTATTCCATAGTATTTTGATGACAAACCCCAATGCATAATTAACCCTTTATTTTTAAATACTTTTTATTTTCTATTTTGATGCATCATTCACATCACAAACGATATAGCTGAGATTAGGCATTGATAATAAATTATTATATATAACATTTATTTATTATTGAACACTAACAGTAATATTGAGTGTTTTGCTAGCACCGGCAGCAAGCGTATCAACCGTCCAAATACTCGTCCCTTCATCAAAAACATCCGTACCATACTGAGCCACGCCATCATCACTCACATAGCTCACGCCAGCCGGTAATTGATCGGTAATTTTTATATTGCTCGCATCTGTTGTTTGGCTTTCATTCGTGACTGTTAAGGTATAAACCACTTGCTCGCCATGTTTAGCTTGGGCAGGTGTAACGATCTTACTCAGCTTAACATCAGTTATTAATGGCTCGCGATAGCCAAAGTCTAGGCTATGATTATTGGCTCCCGCACTACCAACAATAAAAGCTAATTCAGCATTACTACCATTCAAGCTAGCATCCGAATCACGTAAATCCGTTTGCTCATTATTAGAGCTTTCACCATCAGCATTGGTTTTAGTCAATTCATAGCTGGTCAAAACTGCTTGGCTATTATCAATACTGATCGTGCAGTTTTCACCTGCTTGTAAAAAGCTTGCGTTACCACCGGTCGCATTCGTAAATACAAATTGACCGTTACTGTCAGTCGATGTTGATGCAGTACCGCTAGGGCAGGTTAAAGCTACATTAACACCTGCTAAACCCAGTTCATCAGCGTCTTGAATACCATCTTTATCCTTATCATCCCAAACCCGGTTACCAAGCTCGACAGGTGCTGGAGGACACAATACCTCAAGCTCACCAAGGCCACTCCCCTTACCGAATCCCCCCTCATTGGCAGCACCCAATGAGTTAGCTACTCTAAAATAATCCACTCGGCTACCATCTTTTGCGTTAAGCGCATGTATCCCCTGAGTAAAAAGTGAATCAGGATCTTCACCATTGATCCAAGGTGGGAATGGATCAAACATAGTCGCTAACATTTCGTTGCTACCCTGTAAATAGAGTACGCTGCCAATGGAGTTCTCAGAATACGTATCACCACCGACATCATTGAAATATTCGCCATTATTTTTTGGACCCTCGCTTCCTGCAAAATTCACCGGACATTCCACACTGCCTTCTAAATAATAGCTACCTGCGTTTTTACACAAATGCACTAAATCCCCTCGGGAACGACCATCGATAATATCGGTAGTTTGCGAGATAGCACGATACTGCAAGCTGCCAATTTGATGAGAGAATCGATCCATGAAGGCTAAAGTCATACTTCCATCCTCACTAAAAGCGATATCTGACAAGATCGGTGTCGCGTGATAGACCAATAAAGAGTCGTTGGTAATATTAAACTCACTCCAAACATCCATCCAAGGATGCCACTGCCAATAGTAGCGAGCATAGCCGTCTATCCAATCACTACCCCGGTTATAATTTAGGTCAATACTAGTAATAGTGGAAAAGCTTAGGCTGCTTGCATTCGGATCGAACGCTAAGACATAGGCTTTTAAATCAGCAGACTGTTTAGAAATAGAAGCATCACACACCCCACCTAAATAACCTTTATCACGATAGAACGTCAGACCAAAGGGTCTAAAAATCCCACCATTACAACTAGGTGTGCCGGTTGTATCTTCAATGCCATAAGACTGTACTGCACCAGGAAATGATGCTGTGGGCAAACTTGCATCCATACGCAGCAAACTACGCTGGTACAAATTGACAGCCCATAAAGTTTTGTTGTCTGGTGTCATTTCAATGCCACCCAACCCAGCTTTACCGACTTTAGCAAAGCTATCTAAATCGATACTACGAGTCGCTGGATCGGCTGGAATAATATAATCGGTCGCGATACCCGTATTGCCTGCATCATTCGCACAACTAGCACTCCGGCAAACATTGCCTAAGTCGATCGCTGTGCCTGTATTTGCGGCAGTAATACCTTGTAAATTAAAGCTCCCTGCTAAGTTAAGACTCCCATCAACTTGCGTTTCACTAATATAAATACTACCTAGACCATCCTTGAGTCCCACATGCCGTTTTAAAAAACTAGCCCCAAAAACACGTTTGCGAGATTTGTCATAGGCTATACCCCATATACTGCCTAACTGAGCTTTAGTGAGTTCAATCTTATTATTAGGCGAATAACCACCACTTGAGGAATAAGGAAAGCTATGTAGGCCACCTTTAGTTGAGTTGCTACCTGTACCATCGCCCGCATAATGCGCCGGAACGATTACCTTAGGATCCGCGACACAATAATCATTAGGATAATTAAGCGCATAATTAATATTAGTTGCTGGGGCAGTTAGAAAACGTACACTGCTACCCACTCCAGTTCCTGGTGCGCTGGAGTAATCGCCCGCTAATAAACCTGTAAACTCAATACGTAAGGAGCCTGTAACACCTGTCAGGTTATAGTCACCATTGACCGTACTCAGAGCGCTACCGACTTCTGCGCCCATCGAATCAAAGGCTTTGACCGTAATACCCGCTACACCACTTTCATTGAGCCCACTACCGCTATCCAATACTCCATTAGCATTCAAATCACGGAAGACTTTACCTGAAACATCGGCAGATACATTGGATACTAAGATCAGAGACGCACTCGCAGCCAGTAAACCGTTAGCTCCTAATATTCCCCAGCGCATACTCTATCCTTCTTGGTTGTTATTTTTATAATGCCTGTTAGCGTATTGGCACGAGCACTGATAAGAACGTGACCTAAACTAGATCATTCGCTCTTAACAAGAGTGAAGCACCTACAACAGTAGCATCTTCACCAAAAGTATTTTGTTCAAGAACAGCAGCCTTGATAGTTAATAACTTAATTCTATATATGAATAATTAATATCATATTAACTTTGCTGATAAATTTACTACAAATCTTACCTCAGTTATCTACCAAAAGAACTCTCTAACTGGCTTGAGGCGAACTGCCAAGTGTCTTTATGCGCTTGATAGTTAAAATTATAAGAGCGACGTTTTAAGTTGTTTTCTGCTAATAGTCGAAAGCCAAACTCTAACTCTTTGACTTGTAAAGCATAAGAGCTACCCGCTTTGGTAAAAATAAACCGCCGCACACTGGTAGTATTGCCATTCGGTAAAGCAGCTAGTGCAAACTCATGGCGTGGCTGATTCACGAAATGCCCCTGAGCGTCTAAAGGTAGGGAATACACATCAGAAGAACGAGCCGAGCCAAAGTATAAGCGCTTGTGTGGTACACCATTAAACACACCTAACCCAATTGCATCCACTGACTCAATCTGATCGACTACTTTAGCCGTAGCCACATCGACTTGATAAAGTCTGCCTTGTACTTGTTGTGGTGTGGAACCGGCTAGTGAACTGACATAGAGGCTGTGGGTATCACAATCATAAAACAAGCCCATCGCACCAAACGGATTAGCTGCAGACGGTTTAGCCGCCTGCGGTAACTCCAGCCAGAGCTTCATTTCACCCGTTTGGCTATCGACTCGATAAATACGATTTTGTAACTCGGGAGGATTTTCGGCCAAACTGACTTCAGGAGTGGGAGCTACATAAATATTGCCTTGCCGATCACGGGTAGTCGCACCGACATGCCCGGCATCATCCCAAGTAGGATGCTGCCAAGTTTTACCTGTTTGCGGCTCTAACAAGCGTAGCCCCGTATAACCTTGCTGCTGAGTATCAATCGCTACTTGTGCGCCCAAGCCTGTGTTTTTAATAAACGCAGGCATAGCACGACAGGTATCAACAACGCCGGGAGTGAATTTCCCCCTATCGGGTTCCGAACAGGAGGCTAACAACCCACCGATTATTAGCAATCCCGTTATTCTGTACAGAATGTTTTTCTGACTACGCACTCTTGCTCACAACCACTAGTCCACTTTTACCCTAATTTTCAAGGTCACTGTTTGCCCGACTGTTAGATTACCAACATCCCAAACACCCGTTGCAGTGTCATAGCTACCTTGTTGTGCAACAGGCGCAGTCGCTGAGTCAAGGCTGACACCTGCTGGCAATACCTCAGTCACTTTGATAGCCGTCGCATCACTCGGCCCCTTGTTAGTTACCGTCAACTCATACGCAAGGCTATCGCCGCGCTTGGCAGTAGACTGATCGAGGGTTTTGCTGAGTTCAATATCCACCAGCTTAGGCAAAGCACATTGTTCATCAGGAAACACATAGTTGCTAGGCACAATCAAATCCTGCCGGCTTGTGTCCGTTAGATTATGCAACCAGTATACATCGGTCAGCGCATATTGAATTTGGCCATTCGCACCTGCTGTTCTGTTCAGAATTAACTGTCCTAAGGTTTTCATCGCGGCCTGCTGCGTAACTGTCCAAGTAGTGTCGTTGATCGACTCCTCAACCTTAGTGAAGTCTTCATTCCAGTCGGTGTAATACCAGACTAGGTATTGCAAGAGGCTATCCAAGTTTTGGGTCGAGCTACCAAACTCTGCATTAATAGTTGCCAATACCTCAGCATCGCCCAAAGCAGTAAATAGACGCTTCAGATAATCTACTCGTACGGCGCTCAAGCTTTGGCGATCAGCACTAGTCACTTTCAGCAGATCACCCTCAACTGGATCAGCATCCGGCTTTTCTAGGCAGAAACCGACCAGATTCAAATCGCCAGCCTTTAGATTATAGGCATTAGAATGATGCCAAGGACTAGAACCATAAGCAGGCATTTGTGCCTGAATACCAATAGGTAAGATCGGTGCTGTACACTGGGCATGGAAGATCCCCATATCCTGCGTAAAATCATTGGCGGCCAGATTGATGTCTTTAATCAGGTATTGGCTAGCGGTGCTAGTTGCTACAGCATCAGAATCAACCGTATCTGCACCTGCATTTGCAGAGCTTAAGGACCAACCAGCAGGCGTATTAAACTGTAAGCAATAAGCACCCGCAGCCAAACCGTTAAACTCATACCAACCCGTTTTGGTGGTAGTGACATTAGCAATTGATGCGCCGGTGCAGCTAGCATTGGCATACAGTAGAACGTCTACCTGCCCCACACCCGCTTCATTCGCAGTTTGGATACCATCCATATTGAGGTCATACCAAACATAGTTACCGAGGCTCAGATTCGACTTGAAGCCGAAATCGAAACCTTGATTGCCTTGACCTGAACTATCCGCCGTAAAATTGATGGTGACACTACTACCGTCTAAGGTTCCATCGCTATCCGTTAAATCAGTGACACGGTCATTACTAGCATCACCACCCGCATTAGTCGTCGTCAGCAGATAAGTATTTAACTCAGCTTGGCTTGGGTCAACACTGAGCGTACAAGCCTGACCTGGAGTCAAAACACTAGCTGCATTCCCACCCGGCAAACCGCTAAACTGATAGAGACCCGCCTCATCAGCAGGTGTTGAAGCGAGATCCGCAAGGGTTGTGGTCGTGACTGAAGCAGTGCCACAAGTCAATTTGACCTCAACACCGCTAATCCCTTTTTCGTTAGTATCTTGCAGGCCATTCTGATTCGCATCTAACCAAACACGATCACCCAACGTACTCGGCACAATAGTCACGCTCGCATCATTAGAAATCACTTGCAGCGACAGCTCAGGAACGCGCCCACCGAAATTGTTAGTATAGATATCGCCTGTCGATGCTTCCGTGACTTTGCCATTTTCATCTAAAGCCGGAACACCACCGATATTACCCAGTGGAGCAAGCTGGATACTTACCGACTTACCGCCACTTGCACCTGTTAAAGCCGGGGTGGTGAAACGTAACCCTGTAATCGAATCAGCGGTCAAAGCTCCGCAAACTAAGGGTGCTAGGCTAGTGCAAGCTGTCCAAACAGTCGTTCCTGTGCCTGTAGCACTGCCCCCAGTAAACTTATTATTATTGTTTGCATACATCAAATAACAGAGATCGCCTTTAGTGGGGACATAACCCGCAGCTTGATTACTTTCATGACAAACATCTTGTTGAATGGTGTTATGCGCCGCATTGGTCGCATAAAAGACTTCATTATTCACTGCAGTGACCTTAGTGACCGAGTAGATGCCATTAAACTTACTACTAGGGCGGCGGGTACTGGCTAAACCGCTCGAATTTTGCCCATTGCCATCATTGGCATAAGGCAGAATATCAATAAAATCACCACTACTATAATCTTCACCCCCCAAATTGGTGTAGACCAGTTCAAACTCGAATGGCTCATTCATACCGTGGATAGGATAGTCCACTGTTTTGAATACATCGAGTCCACTATTAGCAAGAATATTCAGTTGGTATTTAGCACGCACGGGATCACTTGCGGTATCCGCATCCTCACTATCAGTACCAATATCTGAGGTCAAAGTAGCGGTGTTGATAAAGGTTCCAGTGGTTAGTTTTGGATCAACATCCACTGCATAGCGAATCAGTGGTAGCTGATCGCCCGTGTTGACATTTGCGAAGGCCCAACTGATCGAGCGTACATTAGTGTTTTCCACTGAACTAATCGTTACTGCAGGATTAGCCGCATCATAGGCCGCTCGTGTCAACCAAGTAGTGCCGCCATCTATTGAGAAACGTTCAGAACCTAAAACGTAATCGGTACCCACGGGCAAGGCATCTACTAACAAAGCGGTAGTAATAGCGGGATTCCAACTGCCCAAAACTTGTGGCTTGACAATAAACTGCACGCGATCAGCGCTACGAACCACTTTGATTCCACGGGGTTCGGTATATTTTTCTAAGCTAATGGAGGATGGGACAAGAATAACCCGATCAGCCTCACGATCAGAAAACGAGAAACCCACATCATCCGGATTAATCGAAACTGCACTAATATTTTTCCATGCTCCCCAACCAGGATTGGGCGCATTATCAAGGCGCGAAGTCATATAGTTGGGTAAATAAGTGACTCCAGTAGTGGCATTCGTATAGCCCGTTGCAGTGGACTTAATCTTAAGTAAATGATTGGTCGCAAAAGCAATACGTGTAGAAGTCGGATCAAGGCTAAGCAAATAAGCTTTATCAATCACCGCTTGCATGCGCAATTTTGTTACCTTGGCTGCCCCACCTAATAGCGTTGGGTCAGTGACCCAATCATTCGGTGTGTCTGGTAATTGACTGATTTGATTCACGCCATCTAAGACAAACTTGCCATCGGCATTGACATCATCATCACAAGTATCATCACGCTGGGCTAATAACCCTACATGCGGCTCGTCAGAATACAAGTAGGTAACAAGCCCTTGCTTATTATCGTCAAAAATGGACTGTGTCGGGCCATAACTGACGATATTAGGGTTATAGGCTATATTGTTGTTCCAGCTATAGGTCATATCGTTACGATTAGGCGCTGATAAACCCACATACTCAAATTGAGTGGTATCAATTTTGTCACAGAGCTGTGATTTTGCCCCATCGACAAAACGATAATCCCAAATATTCAATAGAAAGGGAATGGTTGCACCTAGTGCATATTCGCGGGTGCCGGTTTTATTGGGCACCCAAGTACCATCAAAGCCTTTTGAAGCTGTCCAGCTCCCTGGTCCTGCGTAGGTTAATGGGTAGGGGACATGATCAGGAAAAGGCTCACCCGTGCCATTATAATTAAGCAAATTATTGCCAGTAGCATCTTCTGTAGACACTGGATTAAAACCAAGCACCGCTGGGTTAGCACCACTCGTGTCATAAACACCCACTGAGTTCACCGTAAAAGAGGTGCAAGGATAAGGTGGGCAACTTTGGTGATTAGCAATATCACTTGGCTCGCTATACCAAACATTGATGCGTAATTCGACTAAGTTAGAATCATTGTCCGGGTCACGCACATCAATATTCTTCAAGTCGATAGCAATATTCGGGTCATTAATCCCGTCAGCCACAAACTGCGGGCCGGTTTGATCAAGAATATGATTGATTTGCGTACAACTGACACTGGCATTAGGTCCATGATTACCTACTAATTCGCAGGCTGGTTTTTTCGGATCCCAAGTATATAAAACTGCCCCTGTAGACACAGTAATGGGTACGCCTGAACTTGAAGTGACCGTTTTACTATTATTGTTATTGTCATCAGTGTAGTGATCAAGTAATTGGTAATCCTGCTCAAAATCTCCAGCTGCTTCATTAGGCGCATTCGCAAGCATCGAACCTTTTTCGTATTGGACTTTAATCACATACTCAACAACAGAGCCTTTGGTTGTACCGTCCGCGCCTTTGTGGGCAGGCGCAATATAGAGTGGTTTACCTGTCACTGGATCAAGAGCGGTGACCTGTAATTCTTTAACCGTATTGACGCGAAAATTGGCAGTGACGGTCACATCGGTAGGGCCATCAGTAGCCGTATTAGAAATACCATCCGCTTGTGAGGCCACGGTTGCACTGACATGATGATCATTCAGGGTAATCTCTTGACCATCATAGGAGGCCGCAATAGCACGTGCGGTGGGGTAGATAGCGCGAGTGGTTCCCTCAATAGCGGGGCCTAAATTACAGAAAAGCGTACGCTTATCAGCAGAAATGCTGGATATGGGATTAACTTCGTTGGGGTCTGTTTTGCATCCTGTTGGGACTTTAATCCACGCCTGCTTTTTATCCAACTGAACCGTGGTTGTTAAACTCTGCACATCATTATCATTCACCGAAACTTCGACTAGATAAGTAATAGAGTCCTGTAAACGAACGACCTGATTATCTTCGCTCTCATCATAACCTGCGGTCGATAGATCACCATTCCAGGTTTTACTATCAAACGGCTCAGAGCCGGTTTTAGCAACTGAAATATTAGTATTAACCACCGGCACAGCATTATTACTACCAGCGGCGATTGCTGGTTGAGTGAGAGAAAATGAGAGATTCAGGCTACCGATGAAGAAGCTAGCCCAAAACAGCGAACGCAACCGCGAAGGCTTGCCAACAGCATTTTTGCATTTCATTATTATTTAGCCCGTTTTTCTTGTTGCCCTGATTTTACAAGACTAGACAATTTTTATTGTAAGAACATTTTTCACGTGATATTGCAAATATTCAGCTTGCACGAGCCTGAATATTTAATAACTTAGTTTAATATTTTTATTGCGTTTTAATCGGTATAAACATCGGCCCAGACCAGCAAGGCCACACTTCAATCTGTTGCACACCGTCCTTCACCCGTGTATCTGCCCAGCAATATTCACTACCCGGATTACCCTCATTTTTAATTTGCGGCACATACCAGAGTACTAAATCTTTATCTTGCAAAGCCTCAGCTGGCTCAATGAACTGCTCTGGCCCTTGTTTATAATCAGCATTACAACAAGAACCTAAAGTGACAGTATCTTGCTCACCCTCTTCTGGCTTACGCACGCTGAGATAACTAAAAGCATGATCACCTCGGCCCGCATCATTGAATTGACCGCGCCCCGGCTCTAGGTAATAACCCTTGCCATCTTTGCCGGTAAAACGATACTGATAACCTTCACTAGTCAATTGCACTTGATCTTGCAGACGCCACTGCTCGCTTTGAATACTTGACCAAGTATTGTCTTTCCACTCGGCCACCGTATCTAAACCATCCTGTCCTGCATCCAAATCAATCCGCACCACAGGCCGATAAGTACCATCAGTACCGCAGCCACGCCCAAAATCAGCTTGCGCTACCCGAAAACGCCCATCTTTATAAAACTCAAAACGCTGCACATAGCGATAATTACAGGGTGTCGGCCAAGGCGGTTGACGAAAGTCCTGTACGACTGCAAAGCCAACTGCGTCCCCATTCTGCAAGATAGGCTCGGTCTTGGGACCATCATACGCAATCACCACGGCTGAGCTAAACAACGGGCAACCAATCGCATCGCTATAGCCAAAGCCTTCGCGCGAAGAATAACTCACATGCCAATCCAATAACTTCGCATTTTTGAGAACCGACTTACCTTGATAGCGTACATTGCTCAGCTGCAAACCATCCGAGCCTGTAATCACATACTCCATGCTCCAGTCATCTTGGCTTAATTGATTGACTTGCTCGCAATACTTATGGAAAGTCGCTTCATTTTCCAAACTACGCTCAGTGACTACAGCAGTTGGCCCACTCGAACCCAACTCAGTCCAGCGTGTACCAATCAGCTTACCCTCAGTCAGATCGACAATTGCCCATAAAGCATCCTGTTCAAATACATAGGTAGGTGCGACACATAAATGATGGGAGCGTTCACACATAGAATCATTCAGCGCTGTTTTAAACTCAGCTTTACCGGCTTTAACTTTACCGGCTTGATCTGCCAGGACTGCTTTCACTTCAGGTGCAGCATCGGCAATCGCTTTCGCTAAATCAATTAAACGTTGGGGTAAATCAGGTTGTGAATAATGTTGACGACTTGCCGCCAACACAGCTTGTTTGGAAATATCAACGAAGGCCAGCGTTGAGCTATTGTCAAAGTGGCTATAAATTTCTACTCGATAGCATAGAACCTGCGCACAAACACCGGCATTGCCGTTAAAGTCAGCTGGTAATGCTTTACGTACCGACATCACCTCATTCCGCAAAGCAGCGCCTGATTTAGGGTCGCGTAAAAACTTTTGTACTTCAGGATGAGTCACCGCTAGCTGCTGTGCTTGTTGAGCGCTGCTATCCGTTAGCTCTTGTTCATTTAATAACAATACAGGTGGATTAGCCTGTAAAGCCAACGCTACACGCTGTTGATAGTCTTGTAGCGCGGTTAAATTAGGAGGGTTTGAATTGCTCTGTACAAGTTGTGCAGAGCCTTGATACTTATCGGTTGAATGGGGTAATTGCAGTATTTTTTGTTGATCATTGCAAGCAGCCATGCTGAAACCTAACAGCACACCAACTAGCCCCCTAGCCCAAGAAATCATATTAACCCCTTTATTATCTGGGGCTGATTATATCGGCTAGCGTAGGCTTAATAAACTAACAGTTAATCGCTCACTTGATCCTGATCAGTGTCGGTAAAACCGGCCATTAAATGTAAATGCATATGGAAGATGACTTGGCCACCTTGTTCGCCACAATTCATCAACACTCGATAGCCATCACCATAGCCTGCATCAGCCGCTATTTTCTTAGCCGCCAAAAATAAACGCCCGACTAATTCAGCATCACCGTCTTCCAAATCATTAATGGTCGCAATATGTTTGCGTGGGACAATGAGTACATGCAACGGAGCTTTAGGGTAAATATCATGGAAAGCAATAAGATGCTCGTCTTCATAAACTTTCTTGGAAGGGATTTCCCCGTTGCGAATTCGGCAAAATAAACAAGCAGTCATTAGTATTTTCTCCGTCCTTCGAAGGCATGCGACAAGGTGCCGCTATCGACATATTCAAGCTCGCTACCCATAGGTACACCATGCGCAATACGGCTAGTGGCAATTTTACGTTTAGCTGCTAACTCACTAATATAATGGGCTGTGACTTCACCTTCAACCGTCGGATTGGTAGCCAAAATCAGCTCCTGCACATTACCTTCGTCCATGCGCTGCTCAAGAATATCTAAGCCGATATCCTCAGGGCCAATACCGTCTAAAGGCGACAACCTGCCGCCCAGGACAAAATAATAGCCGCGATAAGCCGTTGCCTGCTCAATCGCTACAACATCTGAAGGATGCTCAACGACACATAACAAGCTAGGGTCACGGGCAGGATTGCTACAAAGCCGACAGGTAGTTTGCTCAGTTAACGTCCGACAGCGCTCGCAGTGTTGAATATGTTGCATAGCCGCCATCATGATATTCGCTAGGCGTTCACCACCTTGGCGATCATGCTCTAAAAGATGAAAGGCCATGCGCTGAGCCGTACGTGCCCCGACTCCGGGCAAGCAACGTAAAGCATCAACTAACTCTCTTAATAAAGAAGATTCGGACATTCAACTTCCTAGGCAAGTAACCAAAAATTTAGAACGGTAATTTAAAGCCAGCCGGCAATTGCATACCCGCCGTAGCATCAGTCATCCGATCACGCGTAGCAACTTCTAAGCGTTGTACTGCATCATTGAAGGCTGCAGTGATTAAATCTTCTAGCATATCTTTATCGTCTGCAAATAAAGAGGGGTCGATTGTAATACGCTTGCAAGCATGATTACCTGCCAACACGATTGAAACCAAACCGCCACCTGATTGGCCAGTTACTTCCATTAAGGCAATTTCTTGTTGAGCGCGTTGCATGTTTTCCTGCATTTTTTGCGCTTGCTTCATCAAATTACCTAAACCACCTTTCATCATAACTTTATCCTCATTTCTTTGATTAATTGGATAGTATTTTACTCTATTTTTGCTCGTGCGTATGTGGGCGGATCGAACCTGCTACCACACTCGCTCCAAAACGCTCTTTTAGTTGCAAGACAAGCGGATCTTGCTCAATTGCTTGCTCGGCTTGTGCTTGACGCTCTTTGCTAACCCGCAAACGACGCTTTTCGGGGGTATCTGCCAAGTCAGGCACTAATTCTAAAACCACTCTAACTGGTTGGCCTAAAGCCGCGCTTAAAGCCTCTACTAATTGCTCTTCTGTACGACTGGTTTGTAAATTACTCGCACCACTATCTAGGAACAAATAAACTGAAGTACCGTCAATCGACCTTAATAAACAGTGTTCTGCTAATTGTTGAGCCATTCCTCCTAATTTCAAGCGCGGGAATAGCTCATGCCAATCATTTTTGCTAACTACTAACTCTGTTTCTGTTACATCAGGCTGATTTTTTTTAGGCAAAAGTTGATTGTCAGAAGATACTGGTTCTAACTTTATGGGAGAGTTTACCGATGGTACAACTGAACTGACTGAAGGTGTCTTAGAAACAATAGGTTCGGACTCTAAAGGGATTGGATTAGTGCTTGTAGGTGTTTCGTTTTGCAGAGACACTATTATGGGCTGCTCTATCCTAACTACTGGAATAGGTTCAGAGGGTGGTGCTAGCTTTTTTTTTAGTGTGGGTGCAGTCTTTGTCTCATCTAAACGAAAAGCCAGCATGCGTAATAGCATCATTTCAAAGCCACTACGCGGATCAGGATTTAAGGGTAAATCACGTCGTCCATACAAAGCCATCTGATAAAAGAGCTGTAAATCCGCCGCTGAGAATAAATCGACAGGCAAATCGTTAGCTTCGTCATGGTGTGGCGGCACTAATTGTGCGACGGCTAGCTGGTGCAATAAGGCAATCAAGCCATCAGCCGCCGCGGCAAAATCAGTCGTCAACTGTGCCATTTGCTCTACTGCGGCAAGTAGAGCTGCAGCATTATCTTCAGCCAGTGCTTGTAACAATTTATATAAATGCTCACTAGGTAATAAACCTAGCATGTCCTGTACGGACTCATCACTAATTTGCCCGCCACCCGTCACAATGGCTTGATCCGTTAGACTCAAGGCGTCACGCATTGAACCATCAGCAGCTTTAGCTAACAGCTTTAAAGATGAAGTAGTAAAAGCAATTTGCTCTTCGTTCAGGACATGCGCTAAATGTGAGCCGATCATGTCTAGTGGCATGCGCTTCAGATTAAATTGCAAGCAGCGTGATAACACTGTAACTGGCAGCTTTTGCGGGTCGGTCGTTGCTAGTAAGAATTTAACATGCGGTGGCGGCTCTTCGAGGGTTTTTAATAGAGCATTGAAGCTATGCCCAGAGAGCATGTGCACTTCGTCAATTAAATAGATTTTGTAGCGGCCACGAGTAGGCGCATATTGGACATTATCAAGTAGATCACGGGTATCTTCGACTTTAGTCCGTGACGCTGCATCCACTTCAAGTAGGTCAACATGACGACCTTCAGCAATTTCAATACAGCTATTGCAAACACCACAAGGTGCGGCACTCACACCTTTTTCACAATTCAAGCATTTCGAAAAAATACGCGCAATGGTGGTTTTACCTACACCACGAGTACCTGTAAATAGATAGGCATGATGTAAACGATTAGCTTCGAGCGCTGTGAGTAAGGCACGTAATACATGGGATTGACCGACCATCTGTTGGAAGTTTTGAGGTCGCCATTTTCGCGCCAGTACCTGATAGCTCATGGATTTTTCTAGTCTATTAGAGTGGAGGCAGCCTACACCAGCCACATCCCGGCGCCCGAATCAATCGCTACCGCTGCTTCCTTCCGGACCTGACGGGGTTCACAATCTATCGTCGCGAGAGAACCAATGCAGGCTACCATTGCGAGGAGGAACGAATTATGACTAAAAAATGCTTAGTGAACAAGTTTATTCACTATTTTTAGCTTTTTATCTGACAAGTGGAAATTAGGTTCCATAAATAGGAAAGCCCCGCTCTTTGAGGGAGGGGGCTTTTGAAGGGGAAGTTTGGCATTGACCTACTCTCACATGGGGAAGCCCCACACTACCATCGGCGATGACACGTTTCACTTCTGAGTTCGAGATGGGATCAGGTGGTACC
>Ga0209480_10000131_pt1 | contig 69210 bp, 95 predicted proteins | sample JI61114C2DNA_FD_187501 | JGI IMG/M metagenome (GOLD analysis project Ga0209480, IMG submission 187501) | Wastewater effluent complex algal communities from Wisconsin, to seasonally profile nutrient transformation and Carbon sequestration -... | ecosystem: Engineered > WWTP > Effluent > Algae...
AAGTTCGCCTTTTTCGTTTTTAGTCTTTACTTGTCTTCCTCTTTCATCGAAAACAGGTTTATATTCAAATTCTTGAGTACCCGAAGAACCAGTTTTGGGTACCGAACCCGATTTTGGCTGAACTGATGGTGATTGTGAAGATTCTTTTTTTTTTAAACCAAAAGTACTAGCAAAAGCATCATAATTATCAGGAGCATCAAATCCTTCTTTTTTTAAGTAATCATAATATTGCTTAGAAGCATTTACATCTTTTAATGTACTTTCAAAAGAATTGTAATCAGGTGGAACATCAGCACCATTCTGTTTTAAATAAGAATAATATTTTTTTAATTCAGGATTTGTGCTATTATTTTTAGGCTCTTGATACATATATTATTTTTTTACTTATTATTTTTTCCAATTAACACCAGACTTAGGTTTTTGGCTTGTAGTTGTTTTTGGTTTTGGTTTACTTCCACTATTAGAAGTTGGTGATTTTTTATCTCTTTGTGCTTTTGCTTTATACATTGTTTCTAATTCTCCAACGTCAAAACCAAGTTCGTTTGCGTACTCTAAAATTTCACCTGCATCACCTTTGAAGTCTAAAAGCCTTTCGTTTGTATCTTTTGTTGAAACTTTTCTGTACTCGTAATCACTAGGACTTAAAGTTGCATAAAAATCATTGTAATCCAAAGTTTTCCCCTCTTTTTTAGCTTTTTCTTTAGCTTGTTTCTCTTTAGCTAATCCTGTAGCGTTTAATTTAAAATCATCTTTACTTGAAGATTCAAATCCAACTTCTTCTACCCAAAGTTTAACTTTATTATCATAAGGACTTGCGTAAATACCTCTAATAACTTTTCTTTTTCCTCCTCCGTAATCAATACTTGTATTTCCTAAACTATAACCAATATAACCTCTTCCTAATCTAGTATTAGCTTTTGTTCCTGTCTTGGTAACATAAATTGGGTCGTCACCAAAAACAATAGGTTTTTTATTTTCTTTTTCTGAGCCTTTACTTGGTTTATTTGCTGAAATTAAAGCAGAATCAACATCTTGTTTAGTGGTAACATCTAATGAGTTTTTGAAATCTTTTTTAACTGCTTCTTTTAATGCTTCTTTGTTATTTAAGTCAATACCTTTAGCTTTAGCAAAAGCATAGGCTTCATCAGGATTATTTACAATCATTTCAGCAAAACTTTCAGCTTTTTCATTAGCAATTTCATCCTTAACTTTTTTCTCTTGAAAAATATTAACTCCTGTTTGAGTAGTAATATCAGAAACTGCTGTATTTTTAACTGCTTTTTCAAGCATATCAGAATAATTACTCTTCATGTGCGGGTTAATGCTATTGACGAACTCAGCAACAGTTTGTTCTTTTTCAAGAATATCTGTAACCTTGCCATTATCGTCAACTTTATAAATATTTATTCTTGGTACTTTGTTTTCATCAAGATAAACTTTAGCATTACCTTTTTCAAGCATACCAAGTTTTTCTTGAATAATATTAACATCATCAGGATTAAGTTTGTCAACATTTTTAGAAATAAAGTCTACTTTTTCTTTTAAAATACCAGGAATTTGTTTTAATGCACTAATATTTTGATTAATCCTTGATTGTTCAGTTCTTAATTTTAACCTTTCGTTTGGGTCCGTAGTTGTTTGTAGCTGTCTTGCTAATTCAGCGTACTTTACAAAAGATTCTTGAGCAAAAGATTGACTCAAATCATCAATAGACTGACTACCTGTTAAATCAATATTAAAATTCTTTAAATGCTCTGCTAATTGTTTTTCTTCTTCAACTTTTGCTGCATCTTTTTTTTCTTCCGCTAATCTACGTTCAGCTATGTATCGAAAACCTTGATTCTCGACATTTTGTAACGCGCCTGAGATGTAATCTTGTGGTGCTTCTGTTGTGGCAAAACTTCCAATACGACCTATTGCTGACATATTACTGAATGTTTAAAGTTCCATCGTAATTCTCCGTATAACCCAATCCGAATTTTTTTCTTCTTGGCAATGCAGTATTACTTGTGTTAGTATTTATTTTGTTTCCGAAATCATCAATAGGTTGGTTTGTAGCACCTAAACCGCTTCCACCTGTTTTTGTCATTTGACCTGTACTTAATTCGTTGTTTGGGGTTGATGAAACACTTAAATTTATATTATCTTTTGGAGGTATAGGTGGTTCATCTATTTTGCTTTTCCCAAATTGATTGGCAATAGCTCCAGCACCACCTATAACTTGACCAATCCCTTGTTGAAAACCTTCATTTCCTGCATTGTATTGAGAACTTAAAGCGTTAATATCACCAATCTCACGATTTTCTTGAATACCTCTAATACGAGCATCATCTTCGGCTTTCATTGCGTCAATTTGTTTTTGTTGCTCATCAAGATTTGCTGCAATATCAGCATTAACAGCTTTATTTCCTGCTTCAACTCTTCCTAAACCACCAATAATACCTCTTGTTCCTGCTCCTTGTAAAGCATCAATTTGAGTAGCAGACAATCTAGCTTGCTCTTCTCTTTGCCTATCTGCACCTAAAGTAGATACTTGTAAATCTTCAGCAACATTTTTTAACTCTTGACGTTTGTAATTGTCAAGTGCGTTTTTTGCATCTTTACGTTGTTTTGCTCCTTGAATCATATTGTAAGCTCCACCTACAACCGACATACCTCCTGCTATACCTGCTCCCATAATTATAATCTTTTGAAATATTGTGTGACTTTTAAATCACCTTCTGAAAAATCAGAAGTTGTTAAAACTTTTACAACTGATTCTGTATTTGAAGTTGTAAAAAGCATCTTTATACCTTTTTTCTTAGCGTAATTTTCAATATGATTTAATAAAAATCTAAGACCTCCATCTCTTTTTTTATATGGAATATTATTGTTACTGCAAGGAAACGCTAACCACGCTAATTTTGAATCAGTAAAATAAAACCACATACAATAAACCGGAATATCTTCGTTATAAACAACAAAAACATTTTCAGGTAAAAGTATTTCGTTTATAATCGGAAAGTTATGATTAAATAACCATTTTGAGAACGTTTCATAAAATTCCGACTTACTATGTCTTTTAACTAAAAATGCCATGTTTATTTATTTGTAACAAATTTATGAAAAACTTTTAGATACTTCGCTATTAATTGCAAAAATCTCTTGGTATGTATTACTTGAAAATCTGCAAGTTACTTTCATATAGTACCCTAGTAAATCGTTATTCGCTATACTTTGTGGTTTAGAACAAATAACGAAATCTCCTGAAACAATATTCGCTACTGCATTTAGTGTTAAACTATTCGCGGTTTTTGAAACAATAGTTCCGACTAATTCTAAATCTGAATTTCGTACTTGGTCGCCAACTGAAACAATACTATCTAAATCGAAGTCAAAGTTTAAAGTAAGACCTGAAATAGTGCAATTTCCAATACCTTGACAACTTAATAATGAAGAGTCTATTTCATCGTTTGAGTTTCTGATATAAGCATAAAAAACACCTTCTTTTTTCTCGAAATCAGCACTATTAATATAGCCTTTGTTTAAATCGGTAATCAATTCTACATCAACAGCGGTACTTCCTTCTATTTCAATATTCTTGAAATTCTTTCTTGTACTCGGCTCCTGACTGAAATAAAACGAAAACTCACTTGGACTTTCAACTCCGTAAAAAGTATTTCGAATGTTTTCTTGGTTGTGCAAGTAAATTTCACCATTTTTGAAAGAAATGAAATGATTATTAATTCTAATCATATCTTCTGGATTAAATTTTAATCTACCTAACCAACCATTATCTCTATCGGAATAAACCCAAGTAACATATTCTGTGTCATTATACTGAATGTTTAAGATATAATAATCGTTGTATTGGTCGTATTTTCCGTTTATGTGATTAATAGTATTGTTTCTAAATAATTTCTTGAAATAACTTCTCATTAATTGACTTGAAGTTTCAAATAATCCGTTATTGTAGTTCTTTTTAAGCACTACACCACGTTTTACATCAGTAAAGAAACTATTGAACCCAAATTTATCAAAACTATCAGGATGTTGAGAAATTCCATATTCACCGCCATCAGTTTTCTGTTGTCCTAAAACATCCTCTATTCTTGAAAGGTTACTTGTGCCATCAGCATTATAAAGTAAATCTTTTCCATAAAATACCACACTACATTTATCTTCTTGGTAAACTTCTAAATTAGTTTCTTGTCCTTTTATCTTTATAATAGGACCATATACTTTTTCAATGTCGTCTTTATAATTTGCTAAAGATAAATTAAACTCGTTTAGTCTATTTACGTTTGAGTTTGCATTAAAAACTCCAGAATATGTTAAATCTGCATATCTGTTTACTTGTCTATAGATGTCTTCTGTTATAGATGTAGGATTTGAATTTATATAAAATCTTTTCCCATTAAACGAATCCTTAATAGTATTACTTTCACAACCATTTCCAAAAGTGAAGCAGTTAAATGTTTTATTTAATATATGTACATTTGGTGCTAATGCATTTCCAGAAAAATGATTTCCTCCAACAACATTATATGTTTCAACACTTTCAAAATAAGGTGCGTTTAATTGTTCTTCTTTGTAGTTTTCAAATATTAAAGTTCCAGATGAAAATTGAACATCAAATACCACATTTAAACGAACATTACTTCTTTTTGTACCATCTCTATTAGATGCAACATAAAATCTTTTATTTTCATCCCATCCAAAATCCTGAAGTCTATCTTCTGCAAAGTTTAACCAAGCTTGATTATCAGCTATTTCAGCTTCCCACCATTCTCTAATAGAATCATAATCATCTTCTGCAAATTTTACTATCTCAACTTGTTGGTCAAACGCTCCGTTTTTAAACATATACATCCTAACAAAGAATCTTATTTGACTACCATTCTTAACTGGAGTAGGTACAAAAACAGGAACTGTAGAATTATCAAACTCACCAAACAAAGGAGCAGTATAAACTTTATCTCCTCTCATATATCTTTGACTTCTAAATCCTTCGTACGTTACAAATGTATCTCCATCTATATTTATATTGAAAGCTCCTTGTTTTATCTTAAAGTAAAAACCACTTGACTCAAGAATAGGATCTCCTCCAGATGTTTCATTGTCTGGCAAAAAGTCTTTTAGTTGAGTAGCTACCTCCAACACTTTTATTTGTATTGGTATTTCTGTAGGTCCTGAGTAATCTGATTTTAATTCTAGTACATCACCTTCTTTTATTTTGTTTTTGTTTTCCCCAACTAATTGTATCCATCTATAAATACCATCTTCATAAACAACATTTCCATATATTGTGTCATACTCTCTCTTTGTTTCCTTTATAGCAAATTTATAATACTTAGCCCAAGAAGGTGGATTACTAACTGTGGTAACTCTTAATGAGTTAACTCTCTCGCTTTCTGACGCTGGAATGTAAACAGATGTTTCTCCACCACTTATAACTGTGGTTTTTCTTCCTTTGTCATCTAAATATATTATATCGCAAGTGTAGTTTCTATTCGAGTGCATACTTGCAAAAGCATCTTCACTATAAAGACCAAAGTTTAATGATTTTATTAAATAAAAATCATCTTTATTTTCTTCCCAAGTACTATCTTCTGTTACAAGATACTGAACATAAATAGATGTTATAGTAAGTATATTTCCAGAATAAGTAGCTTTAAATGGAACAGCGTTAACAAAATTTCCAGCATTACTAGCCTTTATATTATCCCCAGAATAAAAAGAAGTAGAAAAAACTCCTTCAAAATCAAGAACAAATCCAGAGTTTGTCATAAAGTCATTTAAGTCAGTATAAGAATCTGTTAGGTTATAGAAATATGTAAATGCAGGTTGAACTTCATATACCAAAGAAGATTGCAATTCAAAATCAAAACGTATTTGTGTTCCAGCTACAAACTCAAAGTTGGTAAAATCAAATGACGCTGAATAATCTATAACTGTATCACCTACTAACGTTGAGTCATATCCTCCATCTTTAGGATAGCACAATTGGTCGTATGCATAATATTTATATTTTGATATATATATTTTAGCAAAATATGTACCAAAATAAGCATTATATTCCAAATCTAAATCATAAATCATTCCATCATCAGATACAACATATAACTTTAAATTGTATATTGTTCCTGAAGAAATAGCCATAGTGTATGTTATATTCTCTTCTCCAGAAAGACCTGTTGTAGAAAACAATGTAGTACTACCATCTTTTACATATACTGAATACGTTGAGCCAAAATAAATACCTTTTGGAGAAACTTTTAATCTTAAATCTATATTTGTTGCAGAAGGAAAATCTGTTGTTCTGTCTATAATAATTGTATTAGTTTCGTAATCCATTTCATCTACAGGTGTAGAACCACCTTCTTCCGTTCCCCATTCAAAGTCAACTACATTTGAATATGTTGTTTCTTTTATAACATCAGATACAGTACCTTCTTTTTCATCTATAACTAATGATGATGATGAATAATCTACATTTAATTTCACAGGTTCAGATATATCTCTTCCTTCTGTAATATTACCATAAACTAATCTATTCCCAATTACAGATTGTGCTTTTGCCTTTAACGGAACGTTATCAAAATTTCTAAAGTATTGTGATTCTTCTAATACACCATATATTTTATTCCCATAGAAGTTGTATGTAATTGATTGATTAGGTATATTCCATCCTTCTTCTATCTTTATTAACTTATCTATAATATATACAGTAGAACTTTCACTTTCCTTAAATAATAAATCAATACCTATTACGTTTATATCTCCGCAATTAAAACTTATGTTAACTGTATTTGCTAAATTAACCATTCCTAAGTTTTCATAGGTTTGATAATCTAATGCAAATGAAGATGGTAGAAATGCAACTTGACTCCAAGAAGATATTGCTGAATAATAACCATCTTCGTACTTATATCTATAAGCAAATTGTAAAAATTTATCTTCTAAAAAATTAGTTCGTTCCGTATTGATAGTTGATTGAAGAGTTATTACAGGTGCAAATACAGGAGCAGGCTTCATTACTGAAATTTGGTCTTCTGTGAAACCGCCAATACCCCAAGTTTTAGCTCTAGCGATATTTACAATTCTAGGTGGATTACTATCTCCTGACCATGCAATCAAATCACCATCTGGTTCGCCTGTTGAAATAATATTTACATTTGTTATTCTTTCACCATCGATAAAATTCAACACACCTCCGGTAACATCTTGTAAAACTATTTCAGAAGTATTTGTAGTAATATCGTATTCAATAATGTAATCGTGCGTTGTTCCTTTGATGAAGTTATATACTTTTTCCTTACTTTCATCTTTGCTAGTTCCGATAGTTTTTGCTCCGGCAATATTGTAGTTTGTTTTTTTTACGTTCCCAGGAACGTTCTTTCCTACACCTCCAGAATTAGAATCAGTTATGTGTACTAAAAAATTTTCGCTATCAACTAAAACTTCAGGTGACGTAAGGCGCTCATCTGTGTCCTTATCTACAACACCTTTAACAAATATATTCTTGATTTTGGTCATATCTTACTTATTTAAACCATTTTTTAACACCATTGATATTGAAAACTAACTCATGTAATCTTAAATCCATAAGTTTAATTTTAGCGTTTCTTAATGCGGTATCATAGTCTTTTTTAGCTCTTCTAACAATGTACTCTTGAACATTTATCTTGTTGCTTAGTAGATTCCAATTAATCCAAGCATATAAAGCCATTTCAGCCATTTTATTTACCTTAATATCGTTTTCTTCTGAATATTCTAATCCATCAGAAATATATTCCAACATAATAACTCTTGTCAAATTATCTGAACTGAAATGAATTTTACCTTTTCGTGTATCGATGTTGAAATTTCCGTTGTTGTTTCGAGTAGTGTCTAAAGAATACATACCTAATCCACAAACTCCTCCCTCATAGTGTCCGCATCCATTACAAGAAGTAGCACAAGGTAAAACATTGATAGAATTTGGTTTGTTATCTTGCTTTTCTGAAAAAAACGTACTTCCTTCTAAAATATTTCCTTCGTCATCAAATAAAATATTCGCATCGTTATCTTGTAAATAAGCAGTAGCCAAAGGTAATTTTGTGTTTTTAATCATTGGCATCAAATCTCCTGTTTCTGGATTTACCCAAGAAATTCTAACGTAAGAAACGTAATCAGGAGGTAGAATAATATCGAGAGTTTCATTAAGTTCTAATTCAACAGCTTTGACTTCTTTTAAAACATCAAAGTTAAATTGTTGCAAACCTTTTTTAGCCCAATACAAAATTTGATGTCTTTTAGTAGGTCCTAAAACTGTTCCATCACCTGTTTGGTTTTGCCAAAAGTTGTTTACAATATCTTCTAAAGAGATATAAACGTAATTACCATGATTCTCTTCTGCTTCATAATAAATTTGAGGATTCTGACTGCTCATATCTTATGTTTTAGCTCTGTTTTTGAGCGATTTTTACTTCTTCGTTGTTTGTTGCTGCTTCTACTTGTTCTTCGCGAACTGCTAAACCCGTATATGATAAAACTTTCATTACAAATGGTGCGTATTGACTAATATGTAATTCAATATCTTGTTTATCGGTAGCCGAAGCATTATAAACCGGATTACCACTTACATTTACATAAGTCCATTTTGGAGCTTTTGGTGTTCTTAAAAAGAATAGTTCAGGGTAATAATCATTATCTAATGTAGGATGAATACGAAAACTTTCACCGATTTTTTCATAAGCAGGATAAGTCAAACTAATCAAATTACCATTTTTAAGCCTATTCAACTCTGATTTATTTACCTCTTCAATATCTATTTTTTTATCTTGAGCATTTACTAATGAAATGTTTTCTACTCTATACAAATCACTTCCGGTATAACTCCAAACATCATTAGCTTCGTCATACACAAAATTTGCTTCAGTAGTATAAGTAGCAAACATATCAATTTGCTCACGAATGTTTTTAGGAATATTTGCGTATTCTGTTTCTGTCATACGTTTATTCTGTTTAGCAAGCCATTGATTATATTGAAAAAACAAGTTCTCAAACATATCTAATTGTGCTAAATTGCAGTAGGTATTAAACTCTTCAGGAGAGATATATCCGTAGTTATTTTTGTTCAATAAGAACATAACCACGTTTCTTACATTGTTGATAGGTATCATGTGCAATTATTTTAAAACAAAGATATGAATTTTTCAAACATAATATAATAAAAAAAGCACCTCGTTATGAGATGCTTTATATTGATTTAGAAACTATTAAAACATTTTGTCTTCCAAGTGGTTTCTCAAGTCATTACCTTCATTTGATAACAAATATCTAGTAATTGCCTTCCATTCGTTGTCGTTTCTTCCTACTTCAAGAATTAACTGACCTCGCTCATCTGTGAAACGATAATTAGCATAATTTAAGAAACCACGTTTTAATGCGGTTTTAGCTAAACTTTCAATTAATAAATCCTCATTCTCACAAAGATTAATAATGTCTAATGGTTTTGCCGATGCTTCTACTTTCGCGAACAAATTCATTCTCATTACACCAGAAGTCCAAGTATCAGAATAATCATCACATAAGATTCTAGCTACTGCTGTTTGTTTAGCAATATCCAAACTTCTTACCAATGATTGTGCTTTGAAACGTAAATCCATGATTTCAATTTCTTTTGCTGCTTCTTTTTGCTCGTCAATCTCTCTGAACACAACTCCATTATCAGGGTGAATAGCTAAGAATTGTTGCAACATTACATCACTTGCAGGAACGAATAACTTTCCATCTTTAAAGTTAATGTATCTAATTCTGCAACTTCCTTTTTCTTTTGGCTGATTTTCCTCAAAAAACGATGGTTGATTAGAAGTTAATCTTAAAGAAAATGGTTGCTTCGTATCGGGGTGAATATATTGCAAACGTGAAGTTGAATTACTTCTGTTTCTAACTCCGTAAGAATGAGCTTTTGTCCCTGAAATAATCTCGTATCTTCTTGACTTGTACTCAAAGTTGTCTAACTCTGGAATGTTGTCTGTATTTACGATTTTTTTGATCGGTTCTTTTTCTTTTTTGGATTCTACTGCTGTTTTTGGTTCTTCAACAATAGGTTGTGCTTTTCTAACTTCTGCTTGAATTAATGCTTTCAATTCTTCAGGAGTTAATGTAATAGTAGCTTTTTGAGTTTCTACTTTTTCTTGTATTGCATTTTCAGATGCAATATCTTCTGTCTTCACCTCTTCTTTTGCAGGTGGGTCTTTCTTAATTAAAGCCATGTTTGTAAATTTAATTGATTAAAGAACAAAGATATAAAAAAAATCTATTGTTTGTTTTAAAGCATAAAAAAACCACCCATAAAGAGTGGTTTTAATTTTTTTATAAAAGTTATTAGCCTTTAAAAATCGTGAAATTATTTCTTCCACAAGCTTGTAACATTCTTTCTGTTAACCAGTCTGTTACAACTCTATCTTGACCTCCAGTAGTTCCTTGTTCAAAACTTCTTACAGCCATTTTCATCTTACGGTTTTCTTTTCCATAAGCTCTATAACGAACTTGTAACATAGGTTCAGTAGTAGTACCACCATTAACTTGGTCACGTAAAGTTTTAGAACCAGAAGGAATCATAACAGCGTGAATTTTAGAAGCACCTACCATAGAACCTTCACTTGTTGGCTCAGTTAAATATCTCCATCTTGATTTAGAGAACTCATAACCTGAACGTTGGAGTCCTTTAAATTCTAAGTTTAAAGCCATTTTCTCGTTGTTATCAAAAGCACCCCAAGATAAACCTGTTACGTTTTCTGCTTGTAAGAAATCATCGATTGCTGCATTGAAAGAAGTAGTTCCATATAAATAGTTATTAGAAATACCGCCTTCAGCATCCATTCTTTCGCATAATTCGTCAACATCGTTTAAGTCAGAAATTTGACCTGCAAATACGTTTCCTTGTTCAGCGATTTCAAATAAACCTTCAGTACCTTCGTTTCCTGCTGCTAATAAATCACCAGCCCATCTACGACCTCTAATTAATTTAGATTCCATAGCGTTTAAGAAACGTTTTTCAGTATCAGCAAAGTTTCTGAAATACCATACATATCCTGTTTGACCTGCTTCGTTACTAACTTCTAACCAAGTAATTTGAGCTAAGTTTGAACCTGATTCTTTAACCATTTCTTTGATGATTACAGGAGATTGCTCAAATGATTCGAATTTAGAATCTAAAGACTCTGTAAATCCATTAGTATCTTTCCCAAATTCATTAGAATCAACGAATACTACGATGTCAGCAGTACCGATTGCAGTCCAACCTGCAGCATCACCACATAAAGCAGTAAAAGTTGTATCAGTAACAGCAGTAATTTTACCTTGTCTTACAGCAGAACCATCTAAGTTACGAACTACGATAGTTTCGTTAACACGATAGTTGTGGTTTTCAGTAGTTGTAAACACGTTAGAAGCACGAGTAACACCTTCGCTTAATTGACGTAAACGAGCTTCTTCTTTCCAAAGCAATTTGTCAGATGCGAAAGATTTCTCTTTTCCTAACAATTTTAACATTCCAGTAACGTCTTGAGAACCGAATCTGCTGTAGATTTTTTTCTCTGTTTCTGGTAAATACTGATTTGCGAAATCAAAATCATCACTACCTAAGTAGTTTTGTCCTGTTGGGACTTTGCTTGCTGAGGGAGTTAAAATAATCCCTGGATCGTTTAATAAACTCATTGTTTTTCTTTTTTTTTGTTGTGTTTTAGTTTTTATACTCTAATTTACAACAAGAACTTATTTAACAACACGTACTGTGATTTTACCACCTCCCATAGTAGGTATTTTTTTACCTGAGTCTGGAGTAATATTTTTTGAAAGTTTATCTTCCTCTTCGGCTAATTTTGCTTTTCCTAAATTATAGAAATGTTCAGCAACTTTTTCAGCGTTCATACCGAAGTATAAAGCTTTGTGAAATCCTTCAGGGTCTTTTAACTTTCCGGTAGTTTCGTCAAAGTACTTATTGTTGAAGTTATTCAAATCAGATTGCGATTTAACAGCTTCTTTAATGCTTTCTGGCTTAATAACTAATTCATCTTCTCCAATTTTAAATTTGAAACCTTCAAACTTTTCATTAAATACCGATTCTGTTTTAGCTATGAAATCATTTCTGTTTTCCGCAATCAACTTATCAACTTCTTGTTCTCGTTGTTGAATTTTCTCAAATTCTGTCTTAGCTTGTCGATACTCTTCAGGGATTGATTCATCAAGACCCTTGCGAACCATAAACTCCTCTTTACGAGCATCTAAAACTTTGACTCCTTTTTGAAAATCGCGTTCTACGTTTATTGATTTTTCCATGATAACATCTTCGTCATCAATGTCTTCATCAAACGCGTAGTTTTTATTATAAAGAAAATCTATTTGCTTTTCTGAAAGCGTTGGATTTTCGATTTTTAAAAATTCTTTAATTACAACATCTTTACCTTCAGCGCCCCAATCTTTTTGAGTAGCTAAAAAATCATTGTAATTAGTGTTTCCTGTTTTTTCAGTAAATTCTAAGAACTTCTCTACTTCAGGTGAAAGTTTTTTTGACTCTCTAGGTTTTAATAAATCGTCAATACTTTCAGCATCTAAACCTCTTGTTTTTTTAATAAACTCAAAGGCTAAATTTTCGTCAAGGTCTTGAACATCAAACTCCTCTTCACTTTTTGGTTCTTGTATTTCTGTTTTCTGCTCTTCTTCATTAGTTTTAGTTTCAGTTTGTTCAACTGATTCTTCTGATTTTACAACAGGATTCCAAAAATCTTCAATACTTCCATTCGACTCTTCTTCGTTTGGAAATTCAATGTTAAAATCTTGAACTTCTTGTTCTTCGTTATTTAGATTTTCCTCTAAATTTGAATCTTCTATTACCATTATTTTTGAATTTAATTGATTTTATATAGCAAAGATAGAAAAAATCTATTACAATGTATGTTTTCATACTATTTTTTTATATGTGTTGTAAATACAAAAATTATTTTTAGTTTTACAAAACATTAACAATCTAAAACCAAACATTATGAAAAAGCTATTTTTAATCTTATTGTTACTTCCTTTATTTTGCTCATCTCAAACAATTTTAAAAGACGTAGGTAGAATGTGTGTTGTTGACGAAAACAAAAACACTCGTGATTGTACCGAAGTAGTTTCTAATATGTCAATTTTCATTGAAAATGATTATCTTGTAATTAAAACAAATATTGAAACTACAAAGTATCAAATTGATTCCTATTATGTTGATGACAACGGAAATAAACTTTCTACTTTTGATGTAATTATTGATGGTAAGATACAAACCGCCACATCTGTTGAAGATGATTTTTGTAAAGCATTTTTTATTACAGAAAGTAATGATAAGTTTTACACTTCTTTTTTTGATTATAAATAGTAAAAATCCCTTGATATTCTCAAGGGATTTTTTTTGGTTTTTATTTTTTAACTACTTTTACTTTTAAAGCCATTTTTTCTCTTTGTGCTTTTCCTCCTTTTTGCTCTTCTAGTTTTTTCTCATAAACAGGATTACCTTCTAATTCTTCACCTGTTTGATAATTTATAACATCAGCAGAACGATGTCGGCTTTTTTCTGTATTATTTTTATCTCTATTGTAAATACGGATCATTTCTTTCTCATCATCTGATTCAGCATCTACTTCTTTAATCACGTTTCCTTTGCCATCAATTAAACGAGATTTTTTACCAGAACCCCTTTTTTGAATATCTAGCTTTTTCTCGTAATCAGTTCTTTCAGCTTTTCCGTTGTTCATAGAAACGCCTTGTGATTCCATTGCATTTTTCTTGAATTTATCAGTAGTTGATTGCTGTTTTACACTTCTGTTTCTTAAAACTTCTTCCGGAGTTAATTCTAATTCTCCGTTTAAATTACCGTTTCCTACTTTTTTTACGGTAATCTTTTTTTCTTTTTTAGGTTGTTCCATTATTTTTTAGTTATTAAGGTTAAAATCTTCTAATTCTAATTCGTCTTGCTCAAAGTTTTTTGGGTCTTTGTCTTTTGCTCTTTGGTCAATTAATTCTGATTGCTGAGTAGCTTGAATTTTTGTTCGTGCATCTTTTCTGTCTTCTGCATCTTGTTGCTTCTGAACTTGACCTTCATTAATTACATATTGTAAATCTGTTTTGTAAGCATATTCAACTTCAAGTGATTTTCTTGTTTCTTCACCTCTAATTTGTTCTTTAGCAATTTCAGTTTCAGAAATCATTTGTTGTTTTTGAGCATCAGCTTCAGCACCCATTTGAATAGTCTGTTGTTTGAATTGTTCAGCTGTTTGACTTGCTCTAATATTCTCATCAGCCTGAATTTTAAATTTCTGAGCTTCTTGTTCTTGCATTTTTTTAGAATGTTTCTCCATTAAAACACTCATGTAGGCAACCGCTTGTTTAAAGTTTCTAACATTCAAAATTTTATATTTATCTTGAAGTGCTAAATATCCTTTTTCAATTGCCATAGACATATCAGCTTCCAATTTAGCTCTTTCTTCTTCATCAAGTTCTAAATCAAGATAAATTGCGAAATCTCTTAAATGAGAATCTTTCATAGAAGTTAAATTCTCAACTGCTGTTTTACCAATTCTACGTTCTAAATCTTTTTTCAATTCAGGGTGATACATAAAAATATCCCCTAAATGATATGTGATGTTTTCAGAAACTCTTTTGCAAATAAGTAAAGAACTATCTAAAATGTGTCTTGTAGCAATGTTTGAGTTTAATGAAGCTAATTTCTGTAATCCTACTAATGAATCTTTATCAGGAGTAGATGCTGCACTTGCTTTATTAAATCCAATAACTTCTAATTGGTCATTACGATAAGAATCTCTTTCTGTTCTTAATGCTTGGAGTTTTTGCAAGTTTCCTGCAGTCTTTAATTCGGTAATTGGAATTTTAGCATAATTGTATTCACCTCCGGCTCCTAAACTTCTACCAACAATCGAACCTGTTTGGAAAAACATATCTAAAAGTCCTTGTGGTTTTAAAACATTCCCTTCTCCTAAATCAACTTCAGCTAAAGCATCTTCATCAATAAAATAACCATCAGGCATCATTCTTTGAATCATTTGTTGTGCTTTTAACTCTGTAATTTGAATTAAATCATCAATAGACATCATTCTTGCTACTAATGAATCAATAAACATTTTATCTTTGTTTGGAGCAATCATAATGTATTGGTCGCAAACTTTTTGTTTATTCGATTTTGGTCTTGCCATATTTTCAGAAACTTCCCAACGTAAAAGTAAATCAGTTCCAGGAACAAAAACTCCTTCAAATAATACTTCTTCTACTTTTGACACTCTTTTGTAATCGTTTTTCTTTACTTTGGTAGCATCAAAATATGGGTCGGCATCAGAAACTAATTTCTCACCTGTAGCTCTTTCTTTTATTTTTTTAAATCGTTCACGAGTTGTTCTATACGTGAAGTACATTAAAGTTGCTGTACCTTTTATTCTTTCATTTTGTGGAATATTGTAATATGTGTCCCAAGCAGTTCCAGAATGAATTAATTGCTCTTTTAAATGTTCGTTTTCAGAGTCATTAAGAAATGGAAAGTCAGTTAAAATTTCACTAATTAAAACACGTTTAATTTCACCATGATAAAAACAATCTCTAAAGTAAGGGTCTTCTGTATATGAATTAAGTTTGTTTTCCATATTCACATATTCAGTAATAATTCCTCTTGCCGGCTCAAATCTTGTTTTCACACAAGCTACTCCAAGCTCTACTAAATCTCTAATTACTTGTCTATTTACAATAGCTTCGTAATCGTTATCTTGTAAAACATCAGTTATTGCAAGTTCTTGTGAAATCTCATAAGAAGGTTTGTATTCTAATTGTAAATGCAATTGCATTTCTTGGTCGGTTTCAGGAATTTGGTCAAGTGGCATATTAGTCACTTCAGCACCAAGCTCTTCTTTTATTTTAATAGCAATATCTCTTCCGAATCTATCGTCTTCGATTTGCTTTCTGTATTGTTCTTTTGCTTGTTGAGAGATTTGGTCGATTGCGGTTGCTTTGATTTGATAACCTCTGTTTACCATTCCATTTACTACGATGTCAACTAATTTTGGAATAATAGTAATAGGTTTTTTACTCAAATTCAAAAATGATAAATCACCATTTGTCCCAAGAGATTCATGATATTTAGTCATTGATTGTAAGCCACGAGCGTACATTCTTCTTTCAAGAAATTGATCACGTTGTGTAAAGTATCTACAACTTGAACCGAAATGATTATAGAATTGTTCTGATTGAATAGCTCTTGCAAGAGTTAATCCCCAATCATGTGTTTTCTTTATCTCAAAACTTTCCATAGGATTCGGAAAACCAACATCCCCTTTTATTTTAAAGCTATTATCGTTATTAGTCATAGTAAACGTGAATTTTAAAACAAAGATAGAAAAAATTTATAGCACTTGTTAATTTCATATTATTTTTCTATACATATTTGAAAATTAAATATTTATGGTATCTTTGTATCTGTATTGTCGCAGATACTTATAAGAAATTAATAAATTCCCACTTTGATAGAACTGCGACTCTTGATAAGTGGGTTTTTAATTTTATGAAAGAAATTTTTAAAGATATTCCTGGATATGAAGGGATTTACCATGTGTCTAACTTTGGTAATGTAAAAAGTTTAAAGTTTGAAAAAGAAACGATATTGAAATCTTATTATAATAGCGGGGGTTATTTGCAAGTTAGTTTATGGAAAAACAAAAATAGAAATAAATTTACAATTCATATATTGGTAGCACTTGCTTTTATGAATCATATTACTGATGGCACGACTAAATTAGTAATAGACCACATTGATAACAATAAAAATAATAATTCTTTAAATAATTTACAAATTATAAGTCATAGAGAAAATATTTCTAAAGACAGGAAATCTGGAACATCTAAATACATTGGAGTTTATTGGGATAGAGCGTCTAATAAATGGAAGGCTTCTATAGGAATAGAAGGAAAAGTTAAACATTTAGGATATTTTGAAAATGAAATAGATGCAAGCAATGCTTATCAATTTGAATTAAAAAAACTAAATAAAAAAAGCTTACTAAAATGATAGTAAGCTTTTTTGAAACTTTAAAAGTCAGGCTTAAAATTCTATTTTAAGTGATGGTATGCAAATATACAAAAATTATCTATACTGCTTAAATCTTAATGTTTGAGTTCGTTTCTCTTCTTTAGGCTTGTATAAAAACTGATTTACAGCCATAATTGCAAGTCCTGAACTAATAGATGCATCATAATCAGTACGCTTTTTAGGGTCAAATCTTAACCAATCGTACAAAGTTTTATTAAATGGCATACTTCCAATTTCTCCAACTTCTCTAATAGGTGTTTCACCATCTGTTGCTTCATATTTCCCAACGTATTTATTAATGTATGATTCTAATGCTGTCCAATGTGCATTAATCATGTTTTGTGAAGAGTTAGGCATACCACCATACTTTTTCTCATCAGCAGAAAGTCGGTTAATGTCCTTGTCAAATCTTGTAGTAGAATATCCTCTATATCCGTTTCTAAAGAAATATTCTAACATCATCATCTTGTTATTCTCTACCAAAATAGGCATAGAGTAAAAAACACAAGCCATTAAAGCATCTTCAAAGAAAGTTTCAGCATCTCTTGGTCGGCAAATGTATTCCAAAAAGAAATAATTACTAGGAGCATTCGTAATGTTAAACCCTAAAATTCCGTGTATCGCACCTCTCGAGCCTAAACTTTGTTGAACTCCTTGTTCGGTATTTATTAACTTTGAATCTACAACAGAATCTTTATCATAAGGGTCACTAGCTAAAGAGCCGTGAATAGTGTTTACAGGGCATTTCGTCTTATACCCAAATACACTTTTTTCAACCCATTTATTTCTGTGTTCTGGTTCCGGAATCCATGACAATAAAAATCTACCATTTTCACAAGGTTTCCAAATTACTTCTGTAAATTTCACCCCATCTTTCCAATGAAAATTACCCGAAACTAATGTTTGTTCAATATTATTACTTCGGTTGTAAGCGATTTGGTCGTTGATTTTTTCTACGTCAAATAATTGGCTTTGTAACTCATCTCTAAATGCATCTTCTATTGTGATAGGGTCAAGTCTTCTCGTGTTATTATATGCTTTAGCTCCCATTGAACGTGCAGCCTTAAATTTTGTTTCTAAGTATTGCAATGCACCTTGTGTTTGGATTTCGCCTTGAGCATTTTTGAAACTTTCTCCTGGTTTTAAAACTTCTCTACAATATCCGTATTTATCTGTAAATCTTTCATAGTTTTTGTGTGCCGGCAAGAAGAAGCTGTAAAGTCCTGTTGCGGTTTCACCATTTTCATCACGATTTTTTACATTTGAACCATAATATAATGTTTGAAACTCGCTACCTCCTTTATCAAGTGGATTTAATGTAGAGCCAATTAATGCTTTTCCAACAATAGATCCACCTTGAACCATAGTCGGTTTTATGTTGGTCCAGTGGTCAATGTAATTGTTTGGTCTTTCCCATTTTCCTGCTTCATCTCCTAAATACATTTTCATAGCAATCGAGTCATAAGCAAGTGTAGCAGTTGCTCTATAATCAACAATAACATTTAAATAGTCATTAGTAGAAGTATCTCTTTTTTGTTTTGCTGTTTTTGTATTGTCAGAAGGTTTTCCAAATTCCATTTTTTTAACATCGTCAATTTTACCTTTTACTACCGGTTGAAAAAAGAAAGGTAAATTTCGGACCGCATAAGAATATTTTGTAAATGCTTTTACAGCATCGGCTTCTGTTTTTGATGTAATACCAAAAGCTTTATTTTTAATAGAAGTAGAATCCTGAACAATATGGTCTAAAGCCATTTCGGTAAATCCTGTGCGGCGACCTTTTACAAATATTTCACCAACACTACGCCTATCCACAATACAAGCTAACGCATGATAATACATTTGACATTGCGCCCAACGGAAATCTTTATACCCACCTGTTTCTAACATTTGGTCCCATTGTAATCCCATATAATGAGCCGGAGTAACCCAAATAGGATTTCCGTTATTCATAAACCAAACACCTTCTCTTCTTCTTCTAAACTCCTCTAAAATATAATCAGCATATTCTTCTTCGTTGTCAGGAGTTAACCCTTTTGGCATTTCTTGTCTTTTCCAATACTGTTCTTCTTCAGGAAGTTTACTGAAAAGAATGTCTTTTTTGTTTTTAGGTGGTTGCGGAAGCCAAATTTTTAATCCATCAAGCGTAATCATTTCACCCTTTGTACCTTTTGGATCAATTATGATAGCATCGTTTTCTGAATCATACCATTCTTTATAGTAATCTTTAGTTGGGTAAAATTCTTGATTAGCAAATCTTTCAGGATAACCGGGTTTAAATTCTTGTTCTTTAAAATTAAGAGTTTTACTTTCTATTTGTCGCTCTAAGATTTTAATACCCGAATCTATTTCATTAATTGCTCTGTAAATTACAGGTTTTGATTTAATTGCTGCACCATACTTCTCTGGGTCTAAATCATCAAAGTCAATTTCTTTAATTAAAGCAGAACGTAAGATATTAGCACTTGTGTTTCCTGCTTGTATTAGTTTTTGAGTGTATTTAACTAATTTATCTTCTCGTGGAGCATTTGGTGAGTTTTGCCAAATACCTAACATTTCTTTTATAGATGAAAATGAATCTTGTCTTGATTTTACAAGTCTTTCAAGTTTTTCGTCATCTACTAAAAGAATATCAATTTCTTTTGTCAGTCCTGTAAGAGAATTATTTATTGCTATTTCTATATCGGAACTTAAATTTTTCATTTGAATTTAATTTATATTGTCAAAGATACAAAAATAACAAATAAAAAAACCGCTTTGAAAATGGCATCAAAGCGGTTCTAAACATGAATGAAAAAAACTTTTAGTTGTGTGTAACTTTAAATTGGATTTTAGCAACTGCATTTAAAACTGCTACTCCAACATTTGAAACTTTTACTACGAAACTACCTTTTGTTTGAGAAACAAGTACTGCTTTCACATCACCTGTTGTTCCTGCATAAACAGGAGTAAGCATAATAGTTGAAGTTTCTTGAACTTTGTCGTTATTAACTGTAAAGTTAAACGATGTATCTGCTGCATCTACTAAGGAAACTGTTGTAACAATTCCATCATAGCCATTAGCTGTAACAGCTGTGGTTTTAGAACTCGATTGAACGACTTCTTTAATTCTTCTTACTGACATAACCTTCTGTATTAGTTGTTAATAATTTAAAGTACAAATATAGTAAAAACTATTCAAGTATTGCTAAAATTCTATCATTTTTCATTTTGTATAAATGCATTCCGAAAATATAAAATGAATACTCGCAGAATTTTCTGAAATGTATCTTGGTATTTTCAAGAACTCCAATATTTGACAACTTTTCATTAGTGAATTTTACAACTCCTTGTCTTTCTAAAAGTTTTGGTCCTTCCCAATAATCTTCGAAATGAATTGGTTCTACAAAAACATTGTCATTATACGCGTTAATTCTACCATCTCGGATGTACATATAAATCAAATCTTCTGGAATAAAGAACACTTCATCTTTAAAATGAAAATCAGACTGCATTGGAATACCTTTGTCGTTATAAGTAATTCGAAATACGTTGTGGTGAATAACTACGTCATCACCTACTTTTAATTCTCCTTGATAATGAAATGGTAAAGAAATTACAGTCCCTATTCTTTGTACGTCAACTGCATCTTCAATAGAAGTGTTTACTACCAATTCAGTATTACCTACTTTTAATTCATTGACATATTGTTGTCCTTCTTTTGGTGTAATTCCTATTTTAAATGGTGAAGTTAATTGCATAAAATTTAATCTATTTTGTATTCAATTGATGTTTGATCGTTTTTAGGAAGTTTTTTCCATAATTGACTTGCTGAACCATCTTCTAAATAAATTAGTACGTGGTTTTTAGTTTCCTCAATATTACAGATTCTTCTTTTTATTTTTTGGCTGTCAATGTAGATTGTGTGTTCTACTCCTACAATGAGATTTAACGACTTTTCAGTTGTTGTACCATCTTCGTTTTCTATAAGTATAACTCTTGCAACTGATACTTTTCTGATTTCGTTTTCGCTTGACATTTTATAAAATTTCAATTGTTTCTAAATATGCTGTTCCTGTTCCTGTTTCTGTGCCTGTAGCTGTTAAAAAATCACCAACAGTACCTAAACTTGGGGAACCAGAAGTAGCTATCTTGTATTCTACACCTGCTACTAAATCATCAGCATCTACAGTTACTCTTTTTAAGAAAATAGAATTTACAGGAAGTGATGCTGTTTTTGCATCTGCTTTGCTTGCATAAACACGTAAATTTTGAATAATATTTGCGCCAATAATATTTGTAGATGATATAGAATTGCTGTTTGTTAAATCAACTTTGGTGTTATCTATAAGTCCACTTTCAAAATAATTTTGATTAAATGTGACACTCCATAAATTTGTAGACTCAAAAATATTAGTTATATCTAATAAAACACTACTATCTGAATTAACAAAAACTAAATTAGCTGCATTATTATTTGTTTTATTAAATAAATTTGTAATTTTTGATAAACTGATTATAGTTGAAGACTGTCCGATTAATCGGGGTGTAAACCCTCCTGTTGGGGTGAACACAAATCCATCTGTTCTGTTTCCCCCTGAAAATTGTAATGAGGATGTTTTAAAATTTCTAAACTGCCCTCCTAATAATAAAAATGCTTTTAAAGACGGGTCTATAATAACATTATAAACACCACTTTGCATTTCTCCATAATTATGTACTCTTGATACTCCTCCTACTTTAACTAACCCTTGATAATCTGCTCTTATTTTACATCTTATATCAAAAGTAACACCTCCATCGTTATTGTTTCCTGTATTAGAAACGTCTGAATTTACAATGTATTTTGTGATGTTATTATTTGGATTTACTAAATAAGGTTTTGGAAAGTATATGGTTCCTGTTCCAAATAAATTAATAGTTCTTGTTTGAGAAAAATTATTTGTTGCAACATTCGTTCCTGAATTGTTCATTCCATCACTTTCAGATGTTATAAAATAACCCTCACCAATTGTTATTGTAATACTATCTTGATTTGTATTAAAATGTAAAGCATTATCCATATCAGAAAGCATTCCGCTTCCTGTATGAGTAATAAAAGCGTTAACATCTATTTTTAGCCTACTATATCCAAAATTACCTGGAAATGTGTATTGAGAATTATTATCTTGAACTATAATCTTTTCACCTACCCTTTCTGGGGATAATCTTGTTCCGCTACCAACATAAGCATCTAAAGCATTTTGAATAGCTGTATTTGCTGTTATTGTTGGCACACCTGCCACATAAGCTGTTACTGTGTCCGTGAATGGTTTTGCTAATGTACCCTCTCCTTTAGTATTACCTGCTAAAAATTCTGCTTCAGTTGGAATATAAAGGTTATTTACATATAGTGCTGGTATAGAAGCTGTTTCAGGAGCATCTATAAATATGTCATCATCAACTAAAGTAATATTATTAGTATTTGATTTTATAGATTTAAAGTTAAACTGAGTGTTATCTCCTGCTACAGTAGTATCTTTATAAATACCTACTCCTGTTCCTACATTTAATACAGAATAAGTTTTACCATTTTCTTTTATAAATTCAGATAACTCTGTTTCATCAATACTTAGAACAATATTACCTAAACTTTCAGTAAGATTTAATAAGTTTCCATCTTTTTTAATAGAATAAAACTCATGTAATCCAGTACTTGTATTATATCCTTTTAAAACATTTGTTCCATCACCTAATTTAGTAAATCCAATTATTAAAATAAAATCTTCATCAGTAACAGCTGTTCCTGAAAGTCCTAAAGTAATATCTTGTTCTTTTAATATGTATTTGTTTCCGTTTACTGAAAAAATAACTATGTGATATTGTAGAACTTGGTAATTTGGATCTAAAGCATTAGCTACTTCGCTTGGAGATGTTAAAACACCATTATATGTAATCTCTGAAACTTTTAACGTGCCACCAACTTCTGGTGAAAGTCCAGAATTAATATATCTTCGTAAATCACCAATATTATAATTTCTAGTAATTTTACCTAAATTATCACCATCTGAACCAATAACATAATCTTGGTCTGTAATGTTTACATCAAAAGGATATATTGTTTTGTTATTTATTTTTGACATTTTTTTTTATTTTGTTATCACTACACCCGTTACAAATCCTGCAATAATGCTAATTGGAAGTGCGTACTTGTATAGTATGTTTTTTCTTTTTTCTTTTTTCAGGGACTTTTCCTGATTTTTGATTATTTCATCTTGATTGTCAATGATTTTATCATTTTCTTTCACTACAAAATTAAGATTTTTTTCTTTAAGTTCAAGACTATTTATTACAGAATCTTTTAATATTGAAGCTGTCTTTTCTGTACCAAGCATTTCGGTAGTTTCTACAAGTAATTTATCAACGTAATCATAGTCGGTTAAATCTAACGCGACTGACTTTGCAATTACTGTTTCAAGTTCTAATCCTTTTGTTGTTTTAAATACTTGGTTGCTTGCCTTGTATCTGTCTATGTAGAATTTTACTAATTGGTCGTTATTATATGTAGAAACTTCTCCTTGCTTCTTTCTTCTTTCTTCTTGGAGTTTTAGTATCTCAGCTTGTTTCTTTTGGTTTTGAACATCTAAAAAAGCGATTGTGTCTTTGAATTTATCAATTGATTTTTGTACAGAATCGTTTTTCTTCAAAAGAATAGAAACCTTTTTGTTAGACTCAACAATATGGTTTCTCAGAATAGCTTTTTCTACTTCAAGAGTTTCTGTGTTGTTACATTTTACTAAAAGTAACAACATTAAAACAACTATGACTACATAAGGTAAATACTTTTGTAGCCATTTTTTAGTTTGATATGTGTCAATTTGAAATTCCATTTTATACATCTTTATATTCTGTTATGGCACTAAAACAAGGGCAAATTTTAACCCATTCATTTTGAGTAATTTTTCCATCCTTGTTTAAATCTGGTGATAAATCTCTATGACCTAAAACATAAGCATTTGGATATTTCTTTTTATATTCTTTTACTAGTTTTAAAAGACTTTCTTTTTGTTTTTGAGTTCTTGTGTCGGTGCCATTCCAACCACCCTTATAACATAAATGAATTGATGCAGAATTGTGTCCTGCAACTCCATTGGTAATTTGCTCATCATTAGCTAAAGTTTCAATAGTTCCATCTTCATTTACCAATTTATGATAACCAACCGATTTCCACCCTAAAACTCTTTTCCAATAACTTTTAATAGATTCTGTTTTTTGATTCGCTGGACCTGCGGTGCAATGAATAACAATGAATTTAATTTTTCTCATAACATTTAATTTTTACTATTCGGTTTGAATATCTGAACAATTGCGTTTAATATAGAATCAAAAATAACTCCCACAAAATTATCTACATTCCATTTGTAAATAATGTACTCAGCTATTTTTTCTCCTGAAATTGAAACTACTCCCACTAACAAAGGAATATATTTACTCTCTGTTTGATTCTCTACAAATGGATATACGAAATACGCACATCCTATTCCTACAACAAAACTTAAAACTACTCTTGTAAACGTCATCTTTTCCTTTTTTACTTGTGTTGCTATCTTAATCGATATAGCTATGAAAGCCGGAATAAAAATTTTGAATAAAAAACTATAAAGTTCTTCAATTAAGCTCGGTTCTTTTTCTATCATTGTAATAATTCTTATAAAAGGCGAATAAAAGTATTGCAACGCCTGTTAGTATTTCGCTAAAATAAAGCTTGTCAGCCTTGTTTGTTATTTCATCAAATAAATTATTCAAAGATAAAGAAAATAATACGAATTTTATCACACTTTTTTTATCCGTAAAGAAAATATAAGAACATAGCAAAAAAATAAATAAAGCATTTCCATAATAGAAAAAATAATCTATTGGAATGTTTTGCCAAAAACTATAAGTAATAATACTTACAAATAATGCTATGTATAATATTTTTATCATTTTCTGTCTTTAGGTCTTGTACCGATTAATTTAGTGCTTGAACTATTTTTATCCGTTTTTAATGGATTTTCTGATTTTTCTTTTTTAATTCTTACCTTAACTTTTTTCATAGCTATTCTTCTATTTTTTGATTAATATTTGTTTTTAATTTTTCGTAAACAGTCATCGCTGTTGTACCTCCTGCTAACATAAGAAATCCAAAAAATACTTGTATAGCGTATGGATTAATTTCTTTTGGTAAAAAGTAATCCGAAATATGAATGAAAAGACCAGATAGTAATGCTGCTATCCATGAACTAAACATTGTTAAACTTTTTCTACTCCATTTTCCATTAGGAGATTTTAATGTGTCTTCTAATATTTTAATCATAGTTTTATGTATTTTATTGATTTAAAAATTGATACTATTATTAATTTTTCTCAAATTTACACAATATTTTTTATTTGCGTTATGTAAATTTGTAAAAATTATTTTATACATATTCATCACTTACTAATGTTTTTATGATATTAATACCAAAGCCAACAGATGTTGCTGTTGTGTTATTATTTCTATAATTATTTGGAGTTAGACTAGGTATTATTCCAATGTATGTAAACGTACCTGAAGTTTCAAATCCTGTTGATATGTTTTTTACATAATAATTCATTGTGCTATCATTTGGTAATCTATAAAAAACAATATGATATTTATGACTTGAGTTTTTCGGGAAATTAACACCTAAATCTATTTTATATAAGGTTACAGCTCCTGAAATTTTATACAATATTTGAAAATTTGCATCTGTACTTTCATGACCTAAAGAACATAAACCTTGAAGATAAGAACTTGGTTCATAATTTCCAAAATTAGCACTTCCCCCTAATCCATAAGAACAACGACTATTTGAAACGGTACCACTATCTAATTCATCTATTCTTTGGTCAAAATAAAAAGCTTGATTATTTGCTATAAAAAATATTGCAGATTGATGAGCTATTGCAGAACTTCCTGCCGTAGCAGCTGATAGTATTTTTCTTAATGGAATTGCTCCCCCATTTGTACTTGTATTAGATTGTGTTCCTGTTACGGTTAATGCTGAGTAAACCCCAATGTTTTGAAATCCAGATGAAGTTGAGATATATTCATATTTCTTAGGAAATAAGGATAAATCTATACCAGATGAAATAACTATATCACCACTACCTAAAATAGTAGTCCCATTTATTGTTTTAATATTTGTTCCTGAAACTAATTCGTCTTGTTTGTTATCTAAAGCAACTTGTGTTGCATTTGAAATTGGTTTGTTAGCATCGCTTGTATTATCAACATTACCTAATTCTACATCATCTTTAGTAGTTCCGTGTGGATTTGTACCATCATCAAGAGCTAATCCTGAATGATTGGTGATAATCGTTGGGATAGTTGGCTTATTATCTAAATCATTGTAATCTATTTGTACATTTCCACTTCCTTCTAAACTTTCTCCATTTACTGTTTTTAGTGGGCGTTTTGTTTGGATAGATGAAGTTGTTTCCCCACCACCAATCTGCACATAAGCCGAACCACTCCAACGGTAAGTAAAGTTTGTATCTAATGCGACATAAATAATTCCCGTTTCTCCAGTTGTAGGAAACGCATCGAAATCTGCAAATTCCAATACATCTTTAAAGTCACTTGTCGACTTTGTACCTTGCGAACCATCTGCATTAACGATATAAGCACGCTCTACTCCTGCAGTTGAAACTTTGTCGAGTTTTGAATTTAAAGCATTTTGAGTAGCTGTTGAAATAGGTTTATCAGCATCACTCGTATTATCAACACTACCTAAACCTACCTGAGATTTGGTAACATTGTGTGGATTAGAAGTATTACTTAAGTGATTTATTAAATTAGTGCCATTAGTTGTTATCCAACTTACAGCACCATCATAAGCGTTTTTTAAAACCGTTATAAATGACTCCGTTGTATTGTCTAATATTGTTTTATTAGAGTGTGTATGTTCATTATTTACAGCATTAGTAGTATCTAAGTTAGGAACATCACCTAAACCAACATCTTGCTTTGTGGTTCCGTGAGGATTTGTACCATCATCTAAACTTAATCCCGAATGATTTGTTATAACAGTTGGTATAGTTGGCTTATTATCTAAATCATTGTAATCGTTTGAAAAAGCCGTAGCGCCTAATTCATCTGTTTCTACATAAGTAGAAGTTCCGTCAGAACCATCATTTAGTAAATCACTTGTTTTTGTAACCGTAGGACCACCTTCTGATTTTAGATTAAATACTGCATAACTTAAAGTGTATGATAATTCTTTTCCATTTGGAAAAAACACCTCAGAAACATTTAATTTATAATAACCGCTGAAAGTTTCAATAGAATCTATTCTAAAAAAGAAAATAGTGTTAATATCAACTTTTTGAGCTATGATTAAATCAAATGGATTTTCAGTAGAAATACTTTCAAAAAAGTTAGTGGTATCTTTGAATCTTGCAGTTTTCTTTGAAAATACGAAATAAGTTATGTTGTTTGGGTCTTGCTCGTTTGAATTTGAGTAAAAGTACCCATCGGCAGGTTTTGGATTAGAACCACTATGTGCATAAAAATTATAATCAAAGTTTCTTACTCCGTTTACTTGGTTGTAATGAGTACCTAAATCCTGAACTCTAAAATTAACCGTTTTTAATGCTTGGTCGAAATCAGTTCCAGGTAAATAATCTAACCCATTTATTTCCTCATCAGGAATATACACTCTTTGATTGCTAATCTTTGTCATAATTTATTAGTTATATACTTCGATTTTTATTAGTGTTTGTGATAATATTGAATTAACACCTGAACCACCTGCAATAGTACTCTCTATATAAAAATCATTTTCTGTATTAAAATAAGCCTTAACTATAGCTTGAGAATTTACCCCTGAATTTCCTATTAAAAACCCTGTTTTATTTTCTATAAATACTCCATTTAAAGTTCCAACAAAGGCACCTGCGGATTCGTAAGTAAAAACAATATTACCCAAAGTATTTTCTAAAACTGTTGCTACAGGGGCATTTGTGCCTGATTGAGATAAAAGAGCTGTGTATACTTTATAAGGGGCTGCACCGCCCCCATTAAAATTTGCAGTAGCAGTTGTTAACTTATCAAATGCATCTTGCAAATCTGTTGGTTCTACACCATTAATTTCTCCTATTTCTGTGAATAAAAAAGATTGTTTTGGTTGTCCGTATTCGTAAGCGTTAATTTTTCCTACTCCAATTTTAAAACTTGGAGCCAAATAACTCATTGATGTTGGTTGAACATCGTCTAAAACAGGAACTAATGAAATAATTAATTGACTTCCTGATACGTCGAAATTATATTTTGCCATAGCTTATATTTTTGATTATCAAATTTTTCTATTATACTCAACAAAAGTATAAAAAAAATCTATAACATTTTTATATTTGCTTATGTTTTTGATTATTACTACATTTGCTTACATTTAATCTAAATTTAATTATATGAGTCAAGAATTTCACACTACGATTACGAGTGGCGAGTCTGCCAAAGAAAAAATCAGAAATGGGGTAAATAAGGGAGCAAATGCTGTTGGTAGTACAATGGGCTTTCAAGGCGAACTTGCATTAATATCAAAAGGTGGTTTACCAGATAGCAGTAAGGATGGTGTAACGGTTGCAGAAGCAATTTTTTTAGAAGACCCTGTTGAAAGTTTAGCTTGGGAGGTAGTAAAAGAAAGTGCAAGAAAAACTGTAAATGAAGCAGCAGATGGAACCACAGCAACTTGTGTTCTTACGCAAAGCTTCTTAAACAATTCTTTCGATGAATTGGAAAAAGGCGAAAAGTCTGCAATCGAAATTAAGCAAGAAATCGAAAAGTCAAGAGATAAGATTGTAGCATATCTTGATGAACTTGCGATTCCAATTTCTGATGAAATGATTTATCACGTTGCTAAAACTTCTGCAAATGGTGACGAAGAAATTGCACAACTTATTACTGATGCTTATAAACAAGCAGGTGAGAATGGTTCTGTTGGATTTGTAAACTCAAATAACGACAATACTTTTATTGAGCATACCGAAGGTACTTTAGTAGAAAGAGGTTATGCTAACGAAATATTTGTAAACGTACATTCTACACAATCAGTAGTATTGGAAGATAATCCATTGGTTTTAATTTCCAATATTAATTTTACTACGATTAAACAGATTCTTCCTTTCCTAGAATTTGCGGTTCATAACAGTAGAGAGCTTTTAATTATTTCTGAAATTGATTACAATGTTGAGGAAGCAATATTAAGAAACAAAGTGAAATACAATCATAGATTTTGTATTGTGAAACCACCTGCTATCGGAAAGAAACGTGAAGAGTTACTTATGGATTTGGCGTTAGTTTGTAATACAGAAATGATTTCTTCACTTTCTGGAGCAGATTTTACAGGAAGAGAAGCAATGTACTTAGGTGTAGCAAAATCGGTTGTTGTAACGAAAGAAAATACTGTTATTGTAAGACATAATGATACTCCTGTTGAAGCTATTGATGGTAAAGTAGCTGAATTGAAAGAACAAGCGAAATTAGCTGACAAAAATTACGTTTTAAGAAAGAATATTGAGAGTAGAATAGCAAAACTTTCAGGTGGAATTTCTATGATTAAAGTAGGTGGTATTACTCCTGCAGAAGTAGAAGAAAAAATTGCTCGTGTAGATGATGCAGTTGGTGCGGTTCGTTCTGCTAAAGAAGAAGGTATTGTTGCAGGTGGTGGAATGGCTTTATTATCGGCTATTGATAAATTAGACTTAGATGAAGTTACTAAAAAATCTATCTCGGCTCCTTATAGAAAAATTTTAGAGAATGCTTCTTATAAACCTGAAACTTTACCTCAATATCCAAACGGATATGATGTAAAAAACTTCAAAGAGGTAAATATGTTTGATGCAGGTATTATTGATGCTAAAAAAGTGGTAAAAAATGCTTTGATTAATTCAATTTCAGCAAGTAATACTTTACTACGTTCAGCAAATGTTTTAACTTATAAAAACAAATAGAAAATGAAAGCACTTAACTATGTAGTGATTGTAAAAGAATCACATATCGAAAATATTACTGCATCTGGAATTGATATTACATCAGAATCAGATAAAAATGAGAAATACCGAAAAGGTACTATTGTGAGTTTTGGTGAACTTTGTCCTAAAGTTGATGACAAGCATACAATAGAAATTGGTCAAGAAGTTTTGTTTGATAATTACAAGGCATCGGATTTAATTATCGATGGTGAACATTACAAGACTTTTTACTACTCTGATTTAGTCGCCTTAATCTAATTTTCTGAATATTGTTTAAAAGAAAAAGCCTTGATATTACGTCAAGGCTTTTTTAATTTTAGATCAATTTTTGTTACTTCCCTAAGAAATCTTTTGAAGTTTTAAACTTCACTACTTTTCTTGAAGCAATTTTTACGACTTCACCTGTGCTTGGAACTCTACCCATTCTCTCTTTTGTCATTTGAGTTTTGAATGTTCCAAAACCTTGAAGAGATAGTACTCCATCTTTTTCAGTTCCTTTTGCCATGTGTTTTAATGTAGCATCAACAACAGATGTTGCTTCTGCTTGTGTAATTCCTGTTTCTCTTGAAACCTCTTTTACTAATTCTGCTTTTGTCATTTTATTTAAAATTTACTTGGTTACTTTTTCTTTTTTTCTTTGGCTACAGAAAAATCTACGTTTCTTGGATTGATGTAATCTTTTCCATCGATGTCAATGTAATCTGATTTATGCATTACCATTCCTTCAAATTTTGAACTTAAACTCGCTACTTCAAAAAGCACATTTTTATCGTGAAACTTGTGCTTAACTTTCTTGTTGATTAATTGTTCTGTGTTCATTTTTACTTGGTTTTTAATTATTATCTGTTGGAACAATAGTGTCCGCGTTCTTTTTACCTGATTTAATTTGCTTGGCTTCGCGTTCTATTGTGTTTACTATTGTTTGGATTTCCGCAATCATTAAGTCTTCTGTTATTTCATTCTTGTCAAGTTTTTGAATTTCATTGAAAGTTTTATAGAATCTTGTAATTCTAGCTACCATTTGATTTGATAACATATACTTTCCTGTATCTTTTACTGTTTCTCCTCCTTTTTTTCCAATAATAGTTTTAATCACTTTTCGAATGTAACCTTTATCTAAAAAATGCTTAAAAATAGCCACTTGCTTCTCTAATTGAAGACTTGCTATATAATTAAACTCTTCTCTTGTAAAAGGTCTGTTATCGTAGAAAAATAAGGCTAATTTTAAATCACGAGATGTCATTCCAAACTTAATACCACAATATCTAAGAACTATTTGTAAATACTTTAATTCGTAAAACTCTCGCTGATTAACTTGTGAAAGTTCTTGTGATGAAAAGTAATGTCTTAGTTTTAACTTCCTTGCTTCTTCTTTTCTTTTTCTGAGTTGCCCTGAAAAGCTATTATCGATTATCGCTTGGTCTTCAGGAGTAAGTACTCTATAGTTTTTAGTTCGAATAACATACTGCTCATGAGTTTCTCCTTCGCGTACTTTTAAAAACTCTTCTCTTTTGTCTAATTGGTATTTGCTTAATCCGGTTTCTACGTTAGAATGTTTTTTTCTAACCAATACCTCGTGCTTTTTACCATTTTTTAACTTCATTCGCCTTTTACCTGGTCCGCGAACTTTCTTTTTAGGTTTTTCTTCTTCGTTTTCCATACTAATTCAATTTGAATGTTAAACGCTCTTGGATTTTTGCTAAAACTACCTCGTATGGTTCCGCTACAATATATTCGATTCCTCCAGAAACAATTTCACAATAAGAATCAGATTTTATTTGTCTAACACAATCAATATTAAAAAAACCTATTGTTTGCAATTCAAAATCTTCATCAGGAATATCTATTCCAATTTCCATTGCTTTTATTTTCTCAGGGTCGTCTGTGAAGAAAACTTTTAATTCCAATACGTTTATCATATAGTTATTTTTTAGCAGTTAATCTTTCGTAAAATTCTTCAACACTTATATTTTCAACCTTTCCGAACTCAAGTAACCAACAGAAATGTTCTATATCACAATGACCATCTTCATCAACCGGAAACCAAATTCTCAACAAATCAATTATCTTTTTGTACAAGTTTTCATTGTCATACAAATTACAATCTTCTGTACTGAAAATTTTACCAATGCTTTCTGAATGCTCTTTGTCTTTTTCGTATTGGTAGCGCATTGCTTCAATAGCTTCTATAAAAGTTTGTTTTTCGATCATTTGATTTAATTTTTATCAAAACTACTGAATTATAGTTTATTGTGCAAATTGATTGTTTTTATAGATGTGAAACTTTTGATAGATTTTGTCTATGATTTCTTAATCCTTCTTATTATCATACATTTCTGGATAATATAATAAAGTATTATATCATTCATTTTCTCTTCAACCAATTCAATTTTCGGGAGTTTGTCTTGTTCTATGTCGTTTAGCATATCTTGGTAACTCACCAAATGTTTCAAAAGGAATCCTTGTAAAACTTTCTCTGGAATTTCACCGCTTATTTGTGAACCAATATTAAAATTATGAAATGGATCTGAATTTCTTCTGTATTCCTTACCTTTTACCAAAAGTAGCTGCTGAATCTTTTGAAGAGTAGATTGCACTTCCATATCAAAGTCTAATTCCAAATCTGACTGAAAGTTTAACTTATTTTTGTGTTCAATTTCACCTTTCTCTATTACGTTATGAGAATCTTCATTTTCGCCTTTTTTTTCAAGGTCTGACACTAACATAAAATGATTTTCAATGTCTTCTAAATATAATTCGTGAGAATATCCACCATGATTTTTTTGTGTTAAATACACATTGTTTTTACAAGTAAATGTGTAAGTATTGTTTTTTTTAAAACATAAATTACCATCAAAATTAATATAATCAGATGTGCATATAAATTTGTGTTCTTTATTTTTCATTTTTATTAAGTTTTTGGTTGTAGTAATCAGTTAAAATTTTAGCTTGCCTGTCGTTTAAATCGAATATTCGAATAATAATGCGAACATCGTGTGTTTTTTCGATGGAATAGTAAGTTAAATTTGATTTTTCTGTCAACAATTCTTGCTTAAACTATCCATTATAGTCAAAAATATCACTTTCTCCTATTCCGATTACGTGATCACCATTATACATTATAGTCATTTGGTTCCCATCGTATATTTTATCTATTAAGTATTGTAAACAATTCATCACTTTTCGTATTTCATTAAAATTGTTTGAGCTAACTCAATGGCATCTTCTTTCGAAATTTCTGTATGCAGCATTAGTCTGTCATTTTCATCCATTAAATTAATCAAAACAGCTTTTTCCTGGAAGCAGAAATTTACATTTTGGTTTTCTTTCGGAGGTTTTGCGTAATATTCAGTAACCTCACATTCTAAAAATAATTTGCTCATGGTTTGTTTCATTTAAGTTTATCAAATTTGACTTGTCGTGCGGTAGTTTACACTTCTATTACCGCGTTAGCGGTCGGTTATTTTTTCTCAAATAGATATTCTCTAACATAACTAATCGCTTGAACTATATTTTCAAATTTTACAGCTATATATCTATCTCCTTCCTTTTCCTTCACATAGAAAAACTTTTTTTCAATATCAGTATAAATATCATGCCCTTTCTCATTATGACCTGTTACTTTACAACCAAAAGGTAGAGATGGTAATTTCTCTATAAAATCTTCGTAGTCGTCTAATTCATCTACAACCACTTGTGGTTCGATTTTTTTTGGATGTTTTACTTCTTTGTTTACCTTTTCAGTTTTTTGAGTTCCAGAATCTTTTACATCTATCGAAACGTGTTTTGGATCATGATACTTTTTCAATAACTCATCAATCTCTTTGATAATCTTTTCCTTTTTGCTCTCAGGAACTCTAAAGTTTATCTGGGTAGTCTTTTCTCCATAAATAAGCAATACTCTTCTCTTTGCCATAATTAATTGTTTTTAATGTAACGTTTATAACTTCCTTATACTATACACCTATAATACATACCAAAAACATTGTTTTCTTTATAATACCACGTGTAACGTATTAATAGTACAAATGTAATGAATGCGTAACGATTATACAAGTGTTTTACTATTTATTTCCTAAATATTACACATAACTACATTTTAGCTTAAATAAGACCTTATCTTTTATCAAGATATATAAATGTACTTGAAATGGGTTATCGTTTAAAATAGATATGTTTCTGTTAGCGAAATAATGCTTTAGTAATGTTTTTTATAATCAATAAAACAATAAACCAACAACCTTATATAAAACATTATGTAAAATAGAAATCGTAATGTGCTAGTTTTTCAAATATTTAGGGAGAAAGGTTGAGAGGTTGGGTAATAGGTATGTATTCCAGTATGCGCCTCTAGATCCTAAACGCTTTTTTTTCTTGGGGTGGGTCTTCGTTTTGGTTTTAGTTTTTGAAATGTTTTAGCTTTTTATATAGTGTTTTCAATGATTTACGATTGAAGCAATTAGTTCTTTTACGTCTGGAACCTGCAACCGTTTTACGAATGTTAATCATAGTATGATTAACATTTTTGAGTTATAAAACCAATGTTTATAAGGCTTTACAAGGTATTAATATCTTTTTACTCCGATATTATATTAAAATCCATTATTATAAACCTTTGTAAAGTACTGATTTTATTAGCCTTTGAGTTGTTAACGTTGTGTAATATATCAGTAAATTCTATTTTACATAATAAAATTATACGATTTATAAGTAATTGATAATTAAGCAGTTAATATGCTATATAATAATGATTAGTTATTAAATTGAATGTAAGAGTATTAAAAAATAAGTATTGCATTTAGTTTTTTTTTGTTTTGGTGTTTATGTTTGGTTTGGTGTTGTTATTGTGTTGGGTGTTTTTCCTCTCTTTGTGAAAGTTTCAACGAAATTTGAAGTAAGTATATTTTAATTCGGTTTCAATTGATTAAAACGTTTTAAAATGCGTCAATGATTAAACGCTTGATTTTATAGCTTTTTACGTTTTACCTGGAATTGATCCGGAATGGTCCGGAGGTGTGAAGATCTTTTTTTTTGCTTGTTTGTTTCTTTCTCTTGGGTTTCCTTATTGTGAAATTTTAAGCAACTTTTTAAACTGCTGTAAATTCAGTATTTTACAACTTTATTTCATGGTCCAAATGTTAAAATTTGTTAAAATTCAAATTATTTTTACTTTTTTTTAGTGTTAATTTCCTTTGTAATCCCTTATAAATAGGAATATATAAGTTTTATCTATAGTAATTATTTACTACTATTGTTTTACTCGATAGGTTTATATAGTATTTGTTTACTACATTTGTAAAAGAAAATTAAACGAATCACTAATTTAATACTTATTATCATGAAACTGTTAAATAATAATTTAGAAGTAATTAGCATAACACGTCAAAATATTTTTGATGCTGATTTTGTGTGTGCTTGTGATAATTGCGGAAGACCTATCGTAAACATCGCAACGGTTAAAGACGTAAACACAAAAGAAGTTTTTAACATTGGTTTAGATTGTAAAAAAACTTTAATCGATAAAAAATTAATCGATAAAATGTTACTATCTGAAGACTTTACTGCAAAATACAACGTTAAAGAATATAAAAAAGACTTGGCACAAGTTAATAAATTTTTACTTTACGCATCACAAACTGAAAAATACAAACTAGAATTTGAAGGTTTTGAGGTTAAAGTAGTAGACAAAACAAAAGAAGTTTTTGAAGGTACTGGAATTTATGGCGCTTTTATAGATTATTTCCCTACTGGTTACCTTCAAAAAATAGGTTTAGGAGAATTTACTCAACAACTTTTTAAAAATAGAAACTAATCAATCAATTTAAACAAGTTTGCGGAACTTATAAAAACCGCTTAATATTATGAAAACTCAATTAGAAAAAGCTATTTTAAACCAAATCGGAGTAAGTAAAAAAGAATTTACTAAAAACGTAACAGATTACCAAAACGCTAAAAATGGAATACCTGGATTTACTTACTATTCAGATACTCATAAATTCGCTTTAAAAAATCAATCTTTAATCATTGAATTATTAGAGGAATGCGCAGAAGAACAAGGAACAGAAGTTTTAGAAATGGTTTTAAGTTTTGGCATTTTTAGAAACGGAGCAGATAAAGACGAGAAAAAAGATATTTATAAATTCTTAGGAGAAAATAAAAATACTAATTCTTACGAAACTAACAGCGTTTTAAATGTTATGGCTTGGTTTTGTGTTGAGCATTTAGCGTTTTTATTAGATAATTAACTTTTAACCTTTCCCCTTCTGAATTGACAGCGTAGCTATTTACGTGAAACTTTTACTAAAACATTAAATTTATACATCATGGAAAATCAAAAACAAATTACAAAAAATAATAAATTAATAGCGGAGTTTATGAACTATACTATTAGAGAAAATAACAAAATAACAATTCCAAATATAGGAACGTTTCCAATACAAGATATATTTAAAAAAATTAAAAATGATTGGAATTGGTTAATGGAAGTAGTAGAAAAGATTGAGAGTTTAGGGGTAGTTGTAGAAATACGTGAAAATGTATGCTATATAGAAACAACACCACAAGACTACTTTTCAGAACTCGAAACAACAAAAATCGAAGCCGTTTACAACGCTTGTATAGAGTTTATTAAATGGTACAACGAACAAAAATAAGTAAAACTTTTAACAACTTTTAAAACTTTAAAATCATGCCTTACGAACTTTGGGAATACATTTTTAAAATTTCAGAAGCTGAGATCTTAAGCGAAATAATACAGGAGCAGCGCGAAAAATTAGAATATAGTTTTAATTCAAAAGAAATAGAAACTTACAAAAAAAATCTAATTGAAGCCGAAGCGATAAACAAAAAACGATTTTTAACAATACTAAATTAATAAATCGTTCCCTCGCTTTGCGAAGGCGGGGATTAAAATTACTAAACTTTAAATATAGCACAAATGATTGATAATAGCACAAAACTTGAAACAAGCACCGAAGCCACGCTTTTGCAAAACGGCTGTTGTGCGAAGTTTTTAATTAAACAAAGAAAAGAAATATTTGTAAAAAAAGTTTCTGAATTATTAAGTGGTATTTTATATGAAAAGTCGAGAGTTGCATATGATATTCATTCAGATAATTTCACGATGTTTATTTATTTTGGCAAAAGAAATACTAATTGTTTAGATGCTTTTTTTACAGGAAAATCAAATTATTACTTTGGTTCAATGGATGAAAAAGAAATAAAAGAAGAAATGAATTTTCAAGAGGAATATTTAAAAAGTGAATGTCAAAGGCTATCTAAATTTATGATAGAAGATTTAATCTTTCACTTTGGAAATGAATATACTAAATATGTCAAGTTGCGTTGTTTTTAAATTTCGCACAAAATGAAAATATTATTGAAACTTTTACAGAAATTAGCACCAAAAAAACAAGTCAAACAGAGCATTTTAGCTTATAAATTATAAACGAATGAAAAATTTAAACCCTTATCAAGTTTTTTTATTGGGAATGATAACAGCAACAATAATTTGCATTTTATTAACTATTTTAATCCTTTGGTTATGTATCTAGAATTTAACAAAACAGGGCTAGTGTCGGAGCTTCAACACACAAAGCAAAAAGCCACTACAAAAGAAGTCTTAAAAGCCAATTTGTTTTATGATTGGTTCAGATTGTTGGGAGGTAATTTGACACACTTTAACGCTGAAAATATTATAAATTCATGTAGCATACATCGTTAAAATTTTCAAGCTTCAAAGCTAATCCAGAAGACACAAAAAAACGTTTAAATCATAAATTCAATTTTAATTTATAGTATCATGAAAAAATTTGAACAACAAAAAGAATCGCTTTTAAAACTTTTAAGAGTTTTCGATAAAGAACAACGCTATTTTATAACAACAGACCAAATCACGGGAAAACGTTTTGCAGTCGCTCAATTTGGAGAACCTGGACAAGTTAACATAAAAAGTAACTTCATGACTTTTAAAGAAATGGAATGTTTTCTTTTTGGGATTAACGCAGTAAAAAACGGAACTATTAACTTTTAATTTATAGCATCATGAAAAATCTAGCAACAAAAACAAGAATATCGGGAAGAAACCCACAATACAAAGAAAACTTAAATAGTGTAGTTTCTTTTTTAAGACACCAAGAAGATAGAATCGAAGTGAAAAACGGAGAAGTAGTAAATATTGATATTTACGAAAACGGAACTTTGATTTTTTCAGGAGATAAAGAACAATTTTACAACCAACTAAAAAAATAAGACATGGAAATTTTAAACACACCTTTTAGACACAAAAATTGGTTCGTTAAACTGAACAAAGAAACACAAAAATACGAGCCATACACAACAAAAAAAGAAGCATTGCAATACTTTGCATCATGCGGAGATTTTCACAACGACAACGGAGTATTAAGATACTCAGGAAAAGAAAAAGTAAGCTACAGAATGAACCAAAAAGAAATTGAGTATTTTAACCAACTTTTGATCCAAAAAGAAGAAGCGAAGCAAGAAGCAAAAAAATACATTGACACGCTTAAAGTTTTAGTTTCTGAAGACAATAAAAAAGTAGAAAAAAACTTTTTGTTTAAAAATTGTATGGTTTATGTTGCTGTTTATTTTAATTCTGAATACACAACAACTCAGGTTAATTTTATTGATTATGCAAAAATGCAAGAAGGAGATTTAAAAGAAACTTTAAAAAGACTTTACGAAGAAGCAAAAACGCCATTCAAAGAAACAACGGACCAGGAAGAAGTAAAAAAACTAATTAACATGTTTTTAGACTGGAAAAATAATTTCTTAACCGTTGGCAGGTTCGCTGAATATTACAGCCTTACAATTGACAAGGCAAACGAAATAATAAACAAAGGAAGACAACTAAACGAAATATCTACTAATTAAAACAAAAACATTATGAAAAATATCACAGAAAACAATAAACTAATAGCGGAGTTTTTAAATTTTAAAAGCACAAATAAATGCGTTAGAAGTGAAACAGGTAGATACTATGATTTTTACGCAAACCCAAAATTTAGTTGCATAAAAGAACAGGAAATACAAATCGAATCCGAAAACGGTTTTGGATTAGTAGAACAAGATTTTTTATTTGTTGAGGATTTAAAATTTCATTCAGATTGGAATTGGTTAATGGAAGTAGTAGAAAAGTGCTTAATAGGAGAAGCAGAACACAGCCAAGATGAAGCAAAAAAAGCTATATCTGAAATTTACGAAAGCCTATGTAGTATTAATATTTCAGCCGTTTACAATGCTTGCATATCTTTTATTGAATGGTATAACGAACAAAAATAAAACATCATGAAAAGTCCAATTATAAAAATAGCAAAAGCGTTACAAAGTAACAAAAGAATAGTAATGGTTCAACTAATCCAGGAACTAAGCGGAGAAGAGTTTGAAAATTTAGAAGACGTTTGGAGCCTTGCCGAAGAAACAAAGCAACAACTAAGAAACCGACTTTATATGTTAGTTGATTATTACGAAACAGAACAGAACGAAGAAAACAACTAAAACTTTCAAAGAATGAAAACATACGAAAGCAAAATGAACTTCAGCAAAAAGCGAATAGAAGAATCAAAGTACATCACTATACAAAGCGTTATCGGCTTCAATCATCATGACTTCTCTAAAAGAATTTTAGAAGAACTAGAGTTTATCGGATTAGAGCAAATAGAACTTGCAAAAAGTCTTTATATGACACAAGATAGAATATCTAGATTACTTCATAATAGAACACAATATACAAGCGATGAAATTTTTAGGATTTCTAAACGTCTTGGATTTTTATAAGTGAAAGTTTAACTCAAATTTGAAACATGCACCACTTAGACACAGACAAACTATACAGAGATATTCGAGTAAAACTTAACAAAGTAGATAAATCACAAGACTATCTTGCTGCTAAAATAAAAACAAGCCGAAGAACTATTTGGAAAGTTGGTAAAGGTTATGTAATCGCATTAGATACATTCTTCAAACTTTGCCATTGGCTAGATGAAGAACCGAGCAAGTACATTGTAAAACTAACAAAAAAAGAATATGCCGAGAAAAAGCGACTCAATACCGATAAACAACAAAGCTCTTGACAAAAGAGTAAAAGTTTCAGATGACACCAAAGAATTAATTCAATGGTTACACGAAGAAGAAAAAGTATCAATGCGTAAACTCGCTATACAATTTAGCGTTGATCGAAAAACAATTGCAAACATTGTTTATCCTGAAAGATACCAAAAACAGCTCCAGGAGAGAAAAGAAAACAAAGTTCATCTAAAGTATTACGACAAAGAAAAACATCGCGAATACATGAAAGAACATCGGGACCACAAAAAAGAATTGTACAACCAAAAACTAATCGGAAATGAAGAAAATCAAAATAAATCCTAAGTACGAAATCACAATTTACCGAATCATTAACGCAATTATTTTAATTGCATTGTATAACTTATTATTCTGATAAATCATGGAAAACACAAGCAAAAAAGCTACTAAAAACAAAAGTAAGCTATCATTTACCGAAAAAAAAACAATGAGAAATCTTGGTGAATACATAAATCAAGAAAGAAGAATCCAAAATCTTTCTCTTGAAGAATTATCAATAAAATCTTTTCAATCACCTCATCAAAAGAAAGCAATTTCTCTTATTGAAAGAGGATTAAGCGAAGAAGTTCAGTTTATTACGATAGCGAGAATCTTTAATGGTCTTGGATTAGATTTAGGAATATAATAAAAAACATTAATGTTATTACTTTTTTTCGTATATTTGTTTTTATAGTCTGGTCGCTATTAATAAAAAATAACTAAACTCCTACGAATGATAAGACGACCAGCTTTGATTTCGTAGGGTTTTTTAATTATGGAAGAAATATTTAAACGAATTGAAGGTTTTGAAGATTATCAAATTAGCAATTTTGGTAGAGTAAAAAGTTTTAAAAAAGGTAGAGAAAAAATTTTAAAAAGCTATATTTACAAAGACGAATACCCTACTGTTTGCTTGTATAAAGGCGATAAACAAAAAACCATGCAAATACATCAATTAGTTGCAATAGCTTTTTTAAATCATAAACCTTGTGGATACAAATTAGTTGTTAATCATAAAAATTTTATAAGAACCGATAATAGAGTTGAAAATCTTGAAATAGTAACTCAGCGCGAAAATTCAAATCAAAAGCATTTGAAAAGCACATCTCAATATACTGGGGTGTGTCGTAATAAAACAAATAAAAAATGGATTTCTTCTATCTATGTAAATGGAAAATCTTTAAGACTTGGATATTTTGAAACAGAAAAAGAAGCTTCTATTTATTATGAAAATGCTCTTTTATCAATACAAAACAACAAAAAAATAAAAATAAAAAAACATGTTTTTACATCTGAATACAAAGGTGTTTGTTGGGATAAAATTAGTAAAAAATGGACCTCATCTGTTAAAATAAATGGAAAAACAAAGCATTTAGGAAAATTCAACACAGAACAAGAAGCATCTGAATATTATCAAAACGCTTTAAAATCTATTGAACAAGGAACGGAAATAAAAGTAAAAAAACATTTTTTTACTTCTAACTTCAAAGGAGTTCATTGGTGTAAACATAAAAACAAATGGATTTCATCAATTTATATAAACAAAAAAAGAAAACATATAGGAAGTTTTGATAGTGAGATTGATGCACGAAATGCATATTTAAAATATTTAGAAACTTTTTAGTAAAACTTTCACTAATTTTAGCAAAATTTAAAAATAAAATCAAATACTTATGGAAGTAATTTCAGCACAAGAAATAGAATCTACCGAAGCTTTTAAACAAATAGATAAAAGTATTCAACCACTTTATTTAAAGCGTGTAAATCGAGAAAAAATAAGCCATGCATTAGTAGTATACAAAAACACAAAATATATTGATGAAAGCTTAGGTAGACATTCCGTTAATATCCTAAAAGAACTAATTAAAATCCAAGAAGATGAAAAGTAAAATACCACCATTTGACGAACTAATCGATAGATTAATTATTCAAGTAGAAAAAAGACATCCTGATAAACCTATTACTTCAGAAATGGTTGAAACTTTCAAAAATAGTTGGAAACAAAAACAACCCGAACTATACAAAATGGTAAAGCAATTAGAAATCAATTCTAATAAAGCCAAAAGTATAAATAATAGACTTGACGAAAGACACGTTATATTTAATATCGGAGTTGATATACTCGGAAATCCAATATACCACGAACACAAAGTATTATTTAAAAGGGATTTTAAAGGCCCAAAACAATACAAGAAACAAGGTAGTAAAGTAAAATATCAAGACGAATATTTTTTTACTTCAAAAACATTTGTTGTACCAAATTAAAAAAATAGTAACCATTTAAAATTTTAATAACCATGAAAAAATTATTAGTAATATTATTAGCAACAACTTTATTTTCATGCAATAATGAAGTTGAAATAAAAGAAGATCAAATTTCAAAAATTTTAGTTTTAGGTAATTCCATCACAAAATCTCCACCTGGAGGAGAATGGATAGGAAATTGGGGGATGGCTGCATCAGGTCCATATAAAGATTTTTGTTATTTAGTGAAACAAGAGTTAAATGCAAAAACTTTAGATGCTAAAAGCATAGCTGTATGGGAGGCAAATGTTGGATATGATGTAAATCAAATATTATCACCTACTACAGAAAAATATGATTATATTATTTTAAAAGTTGGAGAAAATGTAAGTTTGAATGAAATATCAACATATAAAGATAGATTTAAAACTTTATGCGAATATTTAGAAAACTACACAGATAATTTAATAATAGTTTCAACCGTTTGGTCTGAATTTATACCAAGTGGAGAAGGTTATATTGAAGAACATAATAAAGACAGATTAATGCAGGAAGTAGCGCAAGAAAATAATTATAAGTTTGCAGATATTTCCGGAATTATAAACAAAAGAATGTATTTTGCTTGGGATGAATATCAAGATGGCGCTATTGGTTCTCATCCAAACGATTTAGGAATGGAATTTATAGCTAACAAAATAATTCAAGAAATAAAATAAAAATAAAAACCACTAAGTAAAATTAGTGGTTTTTTTTATGTTTATTTTGTTTTAAGAGATAGCAAAGCTATTATCTCCGCATCATACAATAATCTGTAATTCACAAAGATTTTAATAGCTAGGGCAATCTATTTAAGCATACTCATCACTTGTACCTCCGCACCTAATTTTATAGGTATTCAAGCTTACTTTTTTCACTTGAAGTTTTATACTCTTTCCATCTTGAAACTCTTTCGAGGATGCGTTCACTTGTTGTTAAGCTAAAACAGAGCAAGTTTTCTTTGATGGCGTACTTTCTACTTTTATCTTTTTATTTTATTTACTTTTTATTATTCTGCCTTTTTTCGTTTACCTTGTTGTAAAATCGTTTAATGGTACGCAGTTTAAAACCATTTATTAAAAGTTATATAAAACAAAAAACCCCTAAAAGGGGTTGCAAGTCTTTTAGGAGAAATTTTGTCTTTCGAATAATCAAAAACGGACAAAACGATTATCAAAATCGAATTGCAACCCGTTTTGATATACGCAAAGATAATTATTTTCTTTTAAACTACAAATTTATTTGTTCCAAAAATCTTTTAATTGTTCTGCGTATTCTTTTTTAATTGCATTTCTAATTTTTGAACATTAATCATTTGAGTAACCACGTTACAAATAGCGTTGGCTTGAGGGATATAAGACTTGTCGCTTCTAACTCTTTCTAAAGTTTCAAATAAAACGTTTCTAATATCTAAATTACTTTGTTGTATTGGTACAATTTTTTCTGTCATTTTCTCCATTTCATTGGGTTTAACTTCCATGTTTTTTACTTGTATTGATACATTTTTTAATTCAATTTGCCTTTTTTCAAGCACACCTTCTTTTAATTTTACTCTTGGCAATTCACATAATTCTTTCAAAAATACAGGAACTTCGCTTTCAAAAAAGTTGTAAGTTTTTTTATCTGTCAAAACAACATAAACACCACTAACTTTTTTTACGTTTTTAATAATAATTTCATTTTCTTTATAAAGAAATTTTTTATCTATTAATTCTTTTAATTGATCAATCATTTTTTAAGTTCTCTTTTTAATTGAAGCCTGAGTCTATACAACTCAATAAATTCTTTGTTTTGTCTTATTTCAGAAGAAGTCAAATTACTATTTCTTTTTATAACTTTAATAACATGTCTATCTGTTAATAATTCAGAATCTAATCTTTCTTTTTTTAACTTATATTCTTTTCTATCTTGATATGTTCTTTTATCGGGATATTTTTTTTTTGACTCATTCATTTCTTTTGTTTATCAAATATACAAATTAATTTTCATTCCAATATTTTTGCAACTGATTTGCGTAATCTTCTTTTGAAGTCTGGTTATAAATTTTTATCATTTCGCTATTACTCCAACCTAAAATAGAACAAATAGCTTCTTGAGATATTACATCTTTATACAAAGTAACAAATCCTCTTCGGCAAGAATGGCTTGATAAAAGTTGGTATTTCTTATAAACTCCAATTACTTTTCTTTTCTTTTCAGAATCCCATAACTTACCTCTTGTTGGTTGATCTATATCGCAAACTTGAGCTATTTTCTTAATAGCAATATTAAAATCATAAAGACTTATTTTAGGTGGTAAATTACCAAAGTTGTTTTTTATTACTTTTTTCACTTCTGAATGTAATGGTAAAACTACATATTGACCTGTTTTTGAAGTTTTAATTTTTATAAATTCATCTTCAATATTGGTTATATCCAACTTTTTTAAAGCGTCACTTCCTCTTAATCCTGTAAATAACAAAATAATATAATTTTGTTTTGCTATTTCTAATTCAGAATCAAAACTAAAATCTGTATTTATTATTTTGTTTATTTCTTCTTCTGTTAAATAAGGTTTATCTGATAAGTCGTTTTCTTTGTCTATGTATATTCTTTGGTTTCTTACTTGTGAAACTTTTAGCGACATTTCTGAAGCCCTATTTAAGAAGAATTTAAGCCTGCCTATATTTCTTTCAATCGTAGCTGAATTATAATCATCTTCCTCAAGCCAATTCGAAAACTCATAGACATCATCTTGAGTTAAACTATGCAAAGTATATCTAACTTTTTTTTGGTCCTGAAAATCGCTAAAAATATCAACAAACTTTTGATACTGACTTTTGACCAATTTAGACATAGTTTCTTTTGGAGAAGTCTTCCATGAATCAGCAAAAGTTTTAAGCCAATAATTTGAGAAATCTACAATATAAATATCTTTGTCGTTATTAATTAAAGCCACTTCGTTTGTTGGGCGATCAAAAACTTCTTTTACTATTTCCTGGAGCCATGATTTATTTATCAAAACACCTTTAGTGAAATCTCGGTTGTATCTTTTTAAGAGAGTAGATTTTAACTCTAAAAGTTTCTCGTTTGCTTCTGGATTATCACGAAAAGTTTCACAAGAAAAGTCCCACTCATCATCTGAAAAAGCAAACAAATCAAGATTTAAAGAAACATCAAAGTTTTTATAGTAAACTCTTACCGAAACTTTATAGTTCTTTTTGTTTTTGGTTAAATTAAATTTGATGTTCATAGTAATTCTTTTTCAAATAGATTAAAACTTCTTTTCAAATCTTCTAAAGTTGGCTTTTTACGTTTGTCTTTTTTAATAAGATTTTCACGTTCTATCTTTTCTAAAATTGAAATCCTTATAAATTCAGATTTTTTAGATAATGATTTTAAAAAGGCATCTAATTCCGAATCACATTTAAAACTTTGTATTTTATCGTATTTTATCATAGTTTATAAGTGTTTGAAAATAAAAGTATTACTTTTTGTTGTGTAATCTTGTAGTTAGCAGTAACCTTAACCAAGATTGGGGAAACATTCACAACCTAAATGCTCGTCATCAGGTTTTTTAAACATATTACCTTTATCACAAAAAGGATTATCACATTTTTCTTCTTTTATATCAGCTATTCTCAATCCTAAAACGTATGAATAATAGTTAATTGCTTTTTTGTTATTTTCAATATTATCCCAATACCAATTCCAAATTTCACCTTTTGGAACTTCCATTTCTAAATCAATACGAATATCTTCAAAAGACAAATAACAATCAGCAAAACAATTAATTCCACCCTTTATATTACCTATCCATCCATCAGCATAACAATCCTGCTTTAAACAAAATAAATCAGTGTATAAATCAATACAATTATCTAAACGTTCTTTGATTTCCGAAATAGAAAGGCTACCGCTAACACTCGTTTGGCTCAATGCCTTATTTTCGTTTTTATCGTTTTTCATTTACTTTTGTTTTAAATATTAAATTTTGTTTTCATAACTCGGCACTAAGCCAAGCGAGAGAACGTTATGTGAGATTTACTCCCAACCTCCGCAAGAATAATCTTGAACTAAAGAATAATCTTCGGGTTCACGTTCTTTTTCTTGTTTATAAAGACAATCTTCACTTTCACAAGTTCCATTACCTTTATCGTAATTTTCACAATAATTACACTGCAATCTTTTTATTGTGCCTTTTACTATTTTTACTTTTGTTTTTACATACAAAATATCGTCATCTTCAAAATCTTTTGTTTGGTCTTTTCTGGTATCTTTCCAAAATTCCATCCAAATATAATTTTGAGAATATCTCGTAGCTTCTCCGTTGATTTCTTCTCCTATTTTAAAATCAATAGCAAAATCATCTCTGTTATTTTCGTTTGCAATAGCCGTTACTAACATATTTTATCTGAATTTAAAAACCTCACATAACAGCAATTTGGCAATATGTCGGTTTTGGTTATTAATTTAAAAATTATCTTGTACTTGTAAAATCTGTCTTAACTTCGATGGTTAGGATTTATTTACCCCAAACTACCACAAGTTGCAGGACGTTATTTTTATCTAACATCGAGTACAAACTTAAAAATAAAAACAATACAACGCAACATTTTTTTAAATTATTTTTTGTTCTATTTGTTAATCCTACCAAGATTAACTTGTGAAACCCATAAAACACTATATTTTCAGCATTTGTTAAATTTTTGTTTATTTTTTACTCCGAGTCTTTTTTGAACATTTTTTAAAATAAATTTGTTTCGTATTGTTCCGTTTGTTACATTTGTACTCTAATCAATTATCAGGTAATATATGTCACAAAGAATTGTAAAACTAAAACCTGGTGAAACTTTAATCATTCAAAGCGATACCGAAGTAGTGAAAGATTTACTCACTATTACAGAAGTCGCTAAAAGTTTAAAGTGTAGCCGAAACAAAGTATATCGACTAATAGAAAAAGGAACTCTAAAAGTAGATAACTCAGGTAAAACACCTAAAATCACAAACGAATCACTAATCAATTTTAAAAATTAAGTAAAATGTCAAAAGAAGTATCAAACATCACAGAATCTCAATCTTTAGTTTCTCAAGAACTAAACAATCAAGTATTAGCAGTGCTTTCAAATAAAGTTGAAGGTTTTGAAAAAGCATTTGTAATGTCAAGTGCTATTCAAGTGTTAAAAGACAGATTAAGTCCAGAGTTTATGAAACCTATTATGGCTCTTCAAGGCTCAAATTTAGGATTTAAAACCGATAAAGACAAAAATGGAGGTTATCCTGAATTAGAAGTAAAAGCCTGTTTAATCGATGCTGTATTGCTTGGATTACAACCTACTGGTAATGAGTTCAATATTATTTCTGGTAATATGTACCCAACTCGTCAAGGATTTGGATCACTTTTAAAGAAGATTAACGGATTAAAGTATTCTATTGCTTATTCTAATCCTATTTTCACTCAAGACAAATCTTCTGCTACTTGTACTGCCACAATTAAATGGGAGCTTAACGGAGAAAAAAATGAACAAAGCGTAGAATTTGCTATTAAGTCAAACGCTTATGCTACTGCTGATGCTATTTTAGGAAAAGCAGAAAGAAAAGCAAGAAGATGGTTATTTAACACTGTTGAAGGAACTGATATTCCTGATGGAGATGTTACTGATATTCCACATACAGAAGTTTCATCAAAACCGAATCCAACTGTTGTTGCTGCTGAAAAAGAAAGACAAAGAGTAATTAAGCATATTGAAAACTCAAAAGATGTTGAAACTCTTGAAAGATGTCTTCCTGCTATATCAGATGACGACCTTGATTTAATCGTTATGTATGATGATAAGAAAAAAGAACTAACTAAAAAGTAATATATGGATAATAACGAAATTTATTTTAGATGTTCTTCTATTGGTAATTTAATGACCGATGGAAAAGGAGTTGTTTTTTCAGAAAAAGATTCAGAACGTATTGATGAATTAAAATACGAACTAGAAAACGGAGTAAACAAAAATGGAAATAAAGTTAAGTGGACACCTCCAAAAGCAGAAGAGTTAAAAAAACTTATAGAAAAAAGAGATAGAAAACCTGAATTATCAGAAACAGCAAAAAGAGAAGTAGAAAAAATATGGCTTTTGAACGAGAAAGGATATTACGAAGACTTAGAAAATAAATACTTAACAAAAGGTTTGTTGAATGAAGATGATGGATTAGATTTAATGAGTGATGTTACAGGTAATTTTTTACTTAAAAATAAAGAAAGAAAATACCAAGACAACATTACTGGTGAATGTGATTCGATTTCTGAAATTGATGGTAAAAAAGTTGTAATAGACATCAAGAGTTCTTGGTCAGTTAGAACTTTTATGAATGCAGATTTATCAAATATCTATGAATGGCAAATGAGAGCTTATATGTATCTTTATGACATAGATGAAGCTTGGCTTTGCTACACATTAACAGACGTTCCGGAACACTTAATAGAACAAGAAAAAAAGAAGGTTTTCTATAAGTATTATTCTAACGGAATGTCAAATGAAGAAGTAGAATTGTTAGATAAAAAACTGCAAGTTCTTTACAAGCAAATTGAAATGAATATGGTTTATTCTACTAATCCAAGATATTCTAAAGATGAAATGATTAAAATTTTTAAAATTGAAAGGGATAAATCTTTAGAACAAAAACTTTTAGAAAGAGTTAAAATGGGATTAGAATATTATAAAACAATTAAGCTTAATCAAATTTAATTTTGTAATTTTGTAATGGAGATAGAACAGAGGTAATTGGCTGTTTGAAAATCTGATGTTGAGACAGACTTCTCCATTACTTTTCTCAACATAACTAAAAACTCAACAAAATGCAAGAACAAAAAGAAGTTTGGAAAGATGTACCTGGTTATGAAGGATTATATCAAGTAAGTAATTTAGGAAATGTAAAATCATTGCCAAGATTTATTTTAAACAGAATTACAAAAGAAAAAATATCAAAAGGAATATTATACAACAGAGGATATTATATTTTTAGCTTATCAAAAAATAAAAACAGAAAAAAAATTTTAGTACATCAACTTGTGGCAATGGCATTTTTAGGTCATAAGCCATCTAAATATAAAAAAATAATAGATCACATTAATAATAATAAACTAGATAATAGGGTTGAGAACTTACAAATAATTTCACCAAGATTAAATTGTACAAAAGATAGAAAAAGAAAAAACAATTTAATTGGATGTTATTTTAATAAAGAAAAAAAACTATGGCAATCTCAAATTTTTTATAATAAAAAACATTATTTTCTAGGTAGATTTAACACTGAAAAAGAAGCATCTGAAATGTATTTTAAAGCTTTATCTAATATAGATAATATTTCTAAATTTCAAACATTTTTACAATTTAAAATTTTTTTAAATAACTTATAAATAGACAAATAATTATGCAGTTAACAGGAATTATCAAGGTTATAAAACCTATTCAGCAAGTTTCAGTAACTTTCTCTAAAAGAGAATTTGTTATCGAAACAAACGAACAATACGTTCAGACTATTCAATTGGAACTTCATGGTGATAGAGTAGATATTATCGATTCATTTGTAGAAGGTCAGGAAGTAGAATGCCACATCAATTTAAGAGGAAGAGAATGGGTGAATCCACAAGGAGAAACTAAATACTTCAACACGATTATTTGTTGGAAAATTCAGTTGCCAAATTTACAATCAGCACCACAATCTCAACAACAACGCTCACCAAGTACTGCTCCAACAATTCCACCTGTAAATGAACAACAATTTCAGCCGAGTAGTAGCGGAGAAGGAGAGGATGATGATAATTTACCATTCTGATGTAAAATTTATTGAGTAAATATTTTTTTATTCAAAAATTTTAACTACTTTTGAATTATAATTAAGCGGTAATTCATTTTACCGCTTTACTTAACCAAAAAATGTAACCAAAATGTCAAATACTTTATATAAAAATAAGATTAAACAAAAGGGTTTAAAATTAACTTGGGTTGCTCAGCAAATTTCAGTTAGCCGACCTACATTATCAGCTTATTTATCTGGTATAAGAACTATGCCTTTTGATGTTGAAGCACGTCTTAAAGAGTTGTTGCGATAACTCTTTTTGTCTAAAAATTGTAACAAAAATGTTTGCTAAACATAATCAAAATGACAAAAAATTTGACAACATCAGAAAAAGTAAGAGGAAGACCAAGAATTTACACAGAACCTACACGTTCTTTATCGGCACAAGTTCCAGTATCTCATTACGAAAGATTAAAAACAATCCTTGAGTATGAGTTGGATAAATTGAAAATTAAAAATTAAATTTGTTACATTGCATTTTATTATTACATTTGCAATGTCGAAGCACTACCGACAAGGAAAATATTTAGTCTTATGACTAACCGAGAAACCCTTGATAGATAGTAGTGCATCTGTTAAGGGTTTTCTCATTTATTAACTTAAAATTTGTTTGTTTTAGTAAACATTCATAGAAGAATATGTACAATAAAATTTTTAATGGGACAAAAAATTCCATAACACAAGACCATGAAATAAAATTATTTGCTAATACTGAAAATGAAATAGAAATAGAAATAAGGGATTATTTTAATGTAGATGTAAATATTTGTTTAGATAAACAAACAGCTATTAAACTTCATAGACAATTAAAAAGAAATATTTCTTATTTAAAAGACGGGAAGGAGGATTCTAATGGCTAAATTAGGATATACTTGGTACCCTAAAGATTGGGGAAATTCGGAAAATGTATTTGAATTAAGTCTTAGTGAGCGTGGTTTATATCGAGAATTAATTGATTTAGCAATGTTAAATGACAATAAAACAGAGATTAAAATTGATGTTTGGTGTAGAAAATTTGCTGTTTCTTTTGATGAAATTAATCATATAATAGACAGGTTGCTTGTTTTAGGATTGGTTTGTATTAATGATAATATTTTATTTATTCCGAGCTGTGAAAGTCGTTTGAATTTAAGTCGTGGAGGTAAAAAAAGCAAGCCAAATATAGAAACAATTTCTAATTTAAAAAATCAAAATAAAGAACCTATATCGGAACCTATATCGGAACCTATTACTGAACTATCTTCGGAGCAAATAGAAAGTAAAAAGAAAATAAATAATAAAGATATAGTTGATTGGGATAAACTTTTAATTCAATTTAATGAGATTACTGGAAAAAAAACAAAAGTCTTAAATAGTAAAACTAAAAATTCCATCATAGCTAGATTAAAAGAAGGGTATGAAAAAAAAGATTTATTAGTAGCTATTCAAAATTGTTACAAAGACCCATATCATAAAGAAACAAATCATAAGTATTTAACTTTAGAATTTATTAGCAGACCAGATAAGATGGAAAAATATTCAACAATGAAAATATGAGAAAAATAAGAAACATACAGCAAGCAATGGAGCATTTAGCTTACAGATTGCAAAATGGTAAATACGAGCCTAACCAAAAGGATGTAGATGCTTTTAAATTTATAGGTGAATGGATTAATCGTGAAAAAGCTATTGAAATCAGAAATCAGGTTTTGTTTGGAAAATTATTTTGTCACGTTTTTGCGCAAGAAGTTGAATTTTACAAAGGAAATTTTGATTTAGCTCAAAAGAAAATGCATGAATATTTAAAACATCCAATAGAGCATTACTACCAAGATTTTATCTCAAAAGCAAATAAAACGGCTTTAGATGTTTATTCAGATTCTTTAGGATTAAATAAAAAACATCCAAGCACAAGAACCGAAGAAGAAATTGAAAACGATTCAAAAATTATTTCAGAAAATCAAAAAGAAATGGAAAAATACATAAATGGAATTTTTGAAGATGGAAAAGTTTTTAAATCTTTAAACAACACAATTAGTGAATTTATTAATGTTTACAAAAACTTACCATAATGGCAGAATTTATAATTGACATTCCGGATATTCAACTAAAAAAAGCAATTGATCCGATTGATTTAGATTTTAAAGAAATTCATTTAAAAGCTCAAATTGATTTAAGAGGAAAACCACAAAGACCACCTTTAGCTATTTCAATTGGTTATGATGATATTTCTTACAACGGGGAATTTAATCCTTTGATTTTTGGCACTTTTGGTAATATTTCAATGATTAAAGGTGAGGAAAAAGCTAGAAAATCTTGGCTAAAATCTTTAATTTTAGCTTGTACAATGGAAGGAAATTCAAATCTTTACTCTTCAGAAATAAAAGGTCACGATTTGAGGGATAAATACATTATTGATGTTGATACTGAACAAGATAAATATTACAATTGGCTTTCAGCTAACAGAATACCAAAAATGGTTGGAAGTCCTAAAAATATTGTAGTTCCTGATAACTATATATCAATAAATCTAAGAGAGCATTCGGCACAAGTTAGGAGAGAGTATTTAAAGTGGCTTTTTATGGAAAGCGAATACAGAAACAAACTTGGAGTCGTTTCAATAGATGGTTATGTAGATATGCTTGATAATTTTAATGATTTAGTAGAATGTGTGGAGTTTACACAAGCTTTAATGAGTTATTCAACAATTAGTAAAAGTCATATAACAGGAATATTACACTTGAATCCAGGTCAAGACAAAGCAAGAGGTCATTTAGGAACTATTCTTCAGCAAAAATGCGAAACTGTTGTAATTATTAAAGATACAGGAGATTCATCATTAGTAACTTGCCAAAGAGGTAGAGGTAAAAAATTCAAAGATTTCCATATTAGCGTAAACAATGATTGGTTGCCTTATGTGGTAGAGGAAAACTCAATTGAATTTTCAATAAATGATTTACCAAGTGATAGTGATGTTAAATTTTAAACAATGAATCCATACCAATTAAACGAAGTAGTAATCCAAGTTTTTGAAGAAAGTAAAATGAATCAGCGAGAGTTTTCACAAGAATACGAATTAAGTTATTCAAGTTTGAATCATATTTTAACCAAAGAAAACGTTTGTAGTTTTCGATTTTTGCAGAAACTTTCAAAGAACATGGGTAAAAAATTAACAATAAAATTAGAGTAAAATGGCATCAAGTAAATACGTTGGGGTTCACTGGAGAAAAAGTGAGCAAAAGTACAAAGCATCAATAAGCTATCAAGGCAACAAGATAGAGTGTGGTTATGCAGACACAGAACGAGAAGCAGCAATACTTCGTGACAGAAAAATTCTTGCTTTAGGATTAGACACAAAAAAATTACAGATTTTAAAAAAAGTAAACAAGTAATGGACTTAGAATTTGAAATCCAACTTTTCATTGAAAGTGAACAGAAAAGAAGTGGAAATAAATCAGGAATAAGCCCAACGACTATAATGAGTGAATTTGAAATATCATACAACGATTTAAAACAAATTCTGAACACATTACACCAAAACAAAAAGATAATCGTTAGAAAAGGCTTAAATCAATTATTAATTTTTATACCGAATAAATAAAATGGCAAAAGAACAAAAAGAAAAAGACCTACTTGATTTACTAGACATCATAATTCATATGTTTATGTTAGTAGAAAAAATTGAAGGTTTTCAACTTGAAAATCATTACAATAAAATGCAGATTAAATCTGTTTTGAATAAAGCACTACAAGTTATAACCCCATTAGCTGAAAGGGATTATCAAATTGTTTTTAGGAATGGAGAAAGCGAAACTTTACAAATAATATCTGAGTATGAAAATTTAATAGCTCAAATTAGAGATTTTAATGTTCCTCAAAAAGTTATTTTAACACAGATGATTCAGGCTTTTAATTTAGAAAGAGGTGTTATTGAAGCAACAACTCATAGAATTTTAAAAAAACATTCTAAAAAGTAAAAATAATTTTATATATTTGCAGAGTAATCTCTCACTTACAAGGAAAATATTTAGTCATAACGACTAACCGACAAACCCTAATAGTGTGTGAGAGCCTATTAGGGTTTTGTCATTTTTTAAACACAATGCAACAACAAGAAATTTTTAAGGACATTCCTGATTATGAAGGAATTTATCAAGTATCTAGTTTAGGGAATGTTAAGAGCTTAAAATTTGGTAAAGAGAAAATATTAACACCATGTTTTAATAGTGTTGGTTATTTGACAGTTAATTTATATAAAAATGGAAATATAAAAATGTTTCAGATACATCAGTTAGTTGCAATAACTTTCTTAAACCATAAACTTGATGGTACAAATAAAATAGTAGTTGACCATATAAACAACATATCAACAGATAATCGTTTGGAAAATTTACAAGTAATAAGTCGAAGAGAAAATCTTTCAAAGGATAAAAAAAACACAACTTCTAAATATACTGGAGTTGTTTGGCATAAAACCAATAAAAAATGGTTGGCTAAAATTACAATAAACGGAAAACGTAAACATTTAGGTTGTTTTATTAACGAAATTGATGCTCATGATGCATATCAAAACACTTTAAAATATTTGGATGAAATTAAAATAAAATCTAAAAATAGCGATGAATATAAATTATAAAGGAACTTTTATAGAAGTTAATATAGTAAATGATACTTGTAGTAATTTTGAAATAAAATCAATATATTACAAAGGTGTTGACGTATTAGAATTGTTAGAATTTGATATAGATTATATTAATGAATTAGTGGTTGAAAAACTATTTTATTAAAACTTTAAAAAAATAAGATGGAAGGAATTAAAATAAGAGCTATATTCGTTGGGAAAAACAATAGCATAGGTTTTGAAACAGGAAAAGAATATACGTTAAAGGTTTACAACAACCCTTTTTCAAAAGTAACCACAATCAAAACAAAAGAAGGATTGAAGTGCTTGTACTCTTCTGCTCTTGCATTCTTGTTTAATTGGGATAAAATTACTAATTTAGTTGAAAAGTAACGGTTTGTATAAGGTGTGTAGCGTGTAGATACGCACTTACTTTCGGTTTAAAATACACTTTGTAGACACTACTGAACTTTGGTTAAACACTTGATAGCTATACACTTTATACGGTGTTACCATTAGTACGGTAAAATAAAAACTAAACTTTTTTAATATTCCTTTTGTATTTACAATTTATTTACTATCTTTGACGTATGTTAAACTTAAAAACAGACAAAATGATTGGAAGTAAAATGATTTATGGTTGTGATTTGGTAGAAGTATGCTCCATAGTAGTAAAAGGAAAAGTTAATGTAAAAATGTTGCACCCAAACGATAACGGTAAGATAGTACCTGTAAGTGTATCACAGTTGGAAGAGATAAAGTAATGGCAAAAACTAAAAAAGTAACGGTATCAATGACCGAAGAAACTCAAAACATTGCAGAGCAAGATTCACATAAATGGAATTTAAAAACTTCATTTAAAGACAAATCTAATATAAGCGGTTACATAAGCTACTTAATCAATAAAGCTCATTTAGAAGCACAGAAGTAGTATTAATGGTAACGTCCCGAGGCTTGGCGATGTGGCAAAAAAGCACACAGAATTATTAATATTATTACAAGTGCGTAAGGCACAAACTGAATTATAAATTAAGCCTGATATTGCCATATTGCCAAACGGCTGTTATGCACTGGGCGTGTGGTTAAAGATAAATATTAATTAAAAAACAAAATACTATGATAACTTGTATGATATACATATCGAATGACAATGAAAGTTTGGATGCTAATGTAGGAATAGAAATTAAACTTCCTTGTTTGCCTAGAATTAAAGACGAATTATTTTTGACTGATGAACAAATATCTGAATTAGAAGAAATGGCAAAAAGCGACTTAAAAATTGCTGAAAATTATTTCCCTAAATATTTTTACGGAGGAAGTCATTTAGACAAAGAAGTTACAAAAGAAAATATAAATAATCTTTCATTCCAAGACGTACAAAAAGTAAAAAGAGTTGTGTTCTTTTCTGGTGATGAAGCGATTAATCTTGAGATAGGTAAATTGTAGCCTTGTGCATAACGTTCGAGTGCTTTGCTTCAGTTGTGCCTAACCACAAACTACTTTCGGCACAATTGGGCAAAACACTTGTTAAGCACAGGTTTTTAATTTAAAAATTTAGCATGAAAAAAATACACATAAATAACGATGATAATTACGCTACACCTCCAAAATTATACGAGGAATTGAACAAGCGTTTTAATTTCGATTTTGATCCTTGCCCTTACAATGAAGGCGAAATCATAAAAGATGGATTAAAAATTGAATGGGGAAAATCAAATTTTGTAAATCCGCCTTATAGCCAAAAACTGAAAGAGGAATTTATAAAAAAAGGAGTTGAAGAAATGAAAAAAGGAAAAGTTTGTGTTTTCCTAATTCCAGTATCTACAAGTACAAAATTATTTCACGAATGGATCAAACCAAACGCAACCGAAATTGAATTTGTGAAAGGTAGAATTAAGTTTGGAAAGCGTGATGAAAACGGAAATTTCTTTTTGCCTTTAAATGACAAAGGAAAAACACAATCAGGTACAAAAGATAGTATGGTCGTAGTTTTTGACGGACGTTCTTGAAACTTGTACATAACGTTTTCGGGCTTGGCGAAGTGGCTGAACCGAAAGCTAAATAGAATTACAAAACTTTAAAATTAAAAACGAATGTTAGATAGAATTACAGAACAGCCATTTTGCCAAACCCGTGTTATGTGCAGGGCGGTTGATAACCTTGAACTTCTTTTGTCGCAACCTAATGAAAGTGTAGATTTAATTTACTGCGATATTCTTTATGGAACTGGTAGAAACTTTGGCGATTACCAAGATTTAAAACCCATTAGAAGCGAAATTGAAAGCCACTACCTACCAAGACTTATCGAAATGAAACGAGTACTAAAAAAAAACGGTTCTATTTATTTGCAAATGGACACAAGGATAAACCATTGGATGCGAATTTTAATGGATGACGTTTTTGGATATAAAAACTTTAAAAACGAACTTGTATGGGTTTATCGAAGTGCTGGATTTAGCAAAACTAAATGGAGCGAAAAACACGATGTCATTTTATTATATTCAAAAAGCAAAGAATTTAAGTTTAACCTTGAAGAAGTAAGAGAAACGGATATAACAGAAAGCACTTATAAAAGATTTAAAAAGGATATTGATGCAACTGGTAAAATACCAAATTTAAAAAATGGTAAAATGTATTATGTTAGTCCTTATTCTCCACCGAAAGATTGGCTAAACATAAACACATTACCACAAGCACATTCTGAAAGAAATGGTTATCCAACTCAAAAACCAAAGGCATTAATTGAACGACTTATTAAAGCAAGTTCAAACGAAGGAGATACCGTTGCTGATTACTATTTGGGTTCGGGAACAACCGCAGTAGTTTGCAAAGAATTGAACCGAAATTTTATAGGTTGCGACATTAATCCAAAAGCTATTGAAATTACAAATGCTCGTTTAGATGCAGTTTCGTAGCCTTGCACATAACGTTTTGCGGCTTAAAAATGTGGCGAAAATGCAACACCAAGCCTTCACAAATATAGCCAAAACTTTAAATTTAAAAAATATGTTTCAAGATACATCCTAAACCAAGCCATATTTTTAAACCGCTGTTAGCCGTTCGGTTTTTAAACTAAATTTTATGGACAATTTTTTTATGATTTACGTTGAAGGTAAAAATATGCCTTACAAAAGATTTGAAACTCTTGAAGAAGCGGAAACAGAAGCCGAAAGACTTTGCGAAAAAGAAAAAAGTAAAACATTTATTCTAAAAGCAATTGAAAAGTTTGAGTTAAAAAACATTGAAAAAACAATACTATGATTTCAGGAAAAGCAAAAGAATTATTTTTAAAGTGGTTTAGAGAAGAAAAACAACTTACAGGTTTTGACGATAAACCAATATTGACTAAAATTTTTGCATTATCTGAATGGCTAAAATTAAATGGTTATTCAATTTCTACAAAATCTAATTATTACAATTCAGATTATTCTGCTACAATTTCATTTAACGAAGGCGACATTGAAACACACGGACACGAAAGTTTAGAGAAAGCATTGTTAAAAGCTGTTGATATTGGAATATTTGAATTTAACAACAGATTTTCTGAAACTGACGGCTAACCGTTTGCGGCTTTGCGATGGCAGGGCATTTAATAACTAAAAGATGAAAATTAAGATATGCAGTCAAATTTATTTACCGAAGCTGAAATAACAACCGTCAGCCCTGCTATTGCAAAACCGTTTGTTAGCCGCAGTACATTCTATCAGGGTGATTGCCTTATGGAAATGGATAATATTGCTGATGGAAGTGTTGATATGATTTTATGTGATTTGCCTTATGGTGTTACAAATTGCAATTGGGATATTACATTGGCACTGCCTGAATTATGGAAACAATACCAAAGGATAATTAAAAATAATGGTGCAATAATTTTACACGCAACTAATCCGTTTGCAGCTACTTTAGTAGCAAGTAATTATTATTGGTATAAGTATGATTTAATTTGGGATAAGGTAATGACAAGTTCACCATCATTAGCCAAAAAACAACCGTTAAGAAGCCACGAATTAATCTTAGTTTTTTACAACAAGCAACCGACTTACAATCCGCAATTTCGGGAAGATGAAGTAAAGAAACCTTTTGGGAAAATAGTAGGTACAGGTTCAAGTGTTTCTGGTTACGCTGGTGGCATTGAGTGTGAAAGAGGTGTTGGTTATCCGAAAAGTATAATTAAAGAGCCAAGGCAAAACAATCTAAATGGCGGCAATCTGCATCCATCACAAAAGCCTTTAAAATTAGCAGAATGGCTTGTCAAAACTTACACCAACGAAGGTGAAACTGTTTTAGATAATTGTATGGGTTCAGGAACGACTGGTGTCGCTTGTAAGAAAACAGGTCGCCACTTTATAGGAATAGAGAAAGACGAAAAGTATTTTGAAATTGCCGTTAGCAGGGTGTCTGCGTATTGCGGCTAACGTTCCGATTATTGCCGCAGTGGCGGTTTAAAAGCACAAATGTTCAATTTTAAAACTAAAGTATATGAAAAGCACAAATGCTCAACCAAGCACATCACCCGCCATTGTCGGCAATAATGTGTTACCTGCCGTTACTTCTCGTGAAGGCAGGATTGAAATAGTAAATCAAATCATTCAGGAAATTGCAAGCCGTAGCCGTAAGTTTTTCGCTGGCAAAGTTGGTGTTGCAGAAATATTCCAAAAGAATGGTAGGCTTTATATGAAAAACGAATACAACGGAACTGAAATGTTCTTAAACACCAAATTTGGCTACCCACCAAAAGGATGGCATCACGGAGGAACGCTTTGGGGTTTAACCAAAGATTTTAAAGACTTCATCACCACTGGTGAAAAGTCAAACCATAATAACGGATACGGTGGTTTGTATTCTCCACATTGGGGATATTCCGAAGCCGATATGCTTGCAATTCAAGAAAAGGCTAAATCGTTGGGTTATCTGTAATGGCAGGTAACGTTTCTCGGCTTTGCTTTGTTGCGGAAAAGTAAGCCTAAACTTTAGATTTAAAAACAAAATTAACAAATACAAACCGAACATCGAATTATGCCAGATACCGCAATAGAGCAAAACCGATGTTATAAGTAGCTTTTATTATGGAACAAAGAAAACAATCAACATTATTAGAACTATGTTATGAATACTCAGGCGATGATATTAATTTAGAAGAAAAAGATTGGAACGAAGCAAAACATTTGGTAAAAATATTTGATAATTACGCTTGTGATTTTGCGTATTGGTTATCAAATGATTGGTTGCTTGATGAAATGTGGAGTAAAATTACAGAACCAAAAGAATTATTAGAAATATTTAAAAAACAAAAAGGATTATGAGTATAAGTAGTAAGATTGCATTAGCAATGTCAGCAGATGGGGCTAGTTTTGAAGAAGTTCATAATAGCTTAGAAAAAATAACTAATGATTTTGCTATTGCCTTTGCGATATGGATTAGGAAAGAAACATATTATGAACATTTAACAAAAGAATTTATTTATAAACGTAATGTATATAAAAATGAAAAAGAACTATTAGAAATCTTTATCCACGATGTTCTTTAAAGTTACTTATAACTACAATATAACATCATAAAAAATAATATTTTATTTTATAAACCCTTATAAACTATGGAAATTTACAACGAAATACAAACGTTTACTTGCAACAAAGAAATGAAAGAATTTTTTAAGCAGATGAAACGAAACAAAGTAAATGTTTCAAAGTTTATAAGGGATAGCGTTAAAAAAAATATGCCTGAAATAAAGCAAGACAAAAGAAAAAAGGCTACAATTAATGATTTAAACAAAAGTTTTAATATGTTTGAAAATAATTTAAAACAATGGAACCAAAGCTAAAAAAATGTAAAGATAAAGATTGTGAAAATGAATTTCAAGTTTTCAATTCTCTTCAAAAATATTGTTCTGCGAAATGTTTAAACAAAAACAGAAAAGTTGATTTGAAGTTAAAGTCACCGAAACCAATAAAAAAAGTTTCAGACAAAAGAAAGATGGAAGATATAATTTATCGCTCAGAACGAATTAAATTTTTATCTTTACCTGAGAATCAAAAATGTCCTGTTACCGGAGAACAAACAAATCAGGTGCATCACAAAATGAAGCGCAGAGGTTACGCTGATGAATGGGCAAAAGAGAACAAAGTTTCTTTGTATCTCGATAAACGATTTTGGCTAGCAGTTTCAGCATCAGGTCATCGTAAAATTGAATCAGAACCTGAGTGGGCATACGAACAAGGATTTTCAATAAGAAGTAATCAAAAATTAGATAAATAATGAAATACTATTTAGGAATAGACCCAGGAAAGCAAGGTGCTTTTGTAATTATCGACGAAAATTCAAACGTAATTGAAAAAATAGGCACACCTTTAATTGGAAAAGATTACGATAAACAAGGAATAATTTCTATTTTAAAAAGTAGAGAGTTTCACAAAATTGGATTAGAGAATCCATCTGTAATTTTTGGAATTGGGAAAAGTGCTGTGGCATCGTTATCAAATTGTGTTGGATTGCTAGAAGGAATGATGCTTGGTTTAGAACTTCCATATATTTTAATTCAGCCTAAAGAGTGGCAAAAAGAATGTTGGAAACACGTAAAAGTTCAGAAAAAAACTGATGGAAAAACGAATGACACAAAAGCTACTTCAATCATTGCTGCTGTAAATCTTTGGTCAAAAGAAGATTTTAAAGTTACAAACAAAGGAGGTAAATCAGTAAATCACAACGAAGGAATGGTTGATGCTGTATTGATTGCCGAATACACAAGAAGACTTTTTAAGTAAAATCCATGAAAAAAATACCATACTACAAATACGCATACGGTAAATTTTACATTGCCGGATATATTTACGAAAATTAACTTAAATTAAATAAATTATGAAACTAAAAAGAAAAGTATTTAAAATAATAGCTTGGTTAAAGTGGTTTTTTAGAAATGAATACTACAGAGATTCCAGAATAGCTTTAATTGAATACAAAAGTCAAAAATTAATAAATTATTTTGTAAACGAAATTGAAGTAAAAGACCCTGTATTGGTCTTAACTAACGGAAATGAAAAAGCCCTATTAATTTAGGGCTTTTTTTTTTAATAATTTGGTGTTGGCGGTTTAGGTGGACTCGGTAGTTTTGGTAATGAAAAACCTTCCGATGCAGCCTTTTTAAACTTTTCACCATCAGGGTCAGTTCCAACAGACATGCCTAAGATACCTAATGAAGTTAAAAACGCTTGATAAGTATCTGGGTCTTCTTTAGCAATCTCATAAACCGAACCATAGTAAATAGGAATAAACAAATCTAACATTTCTTTTTCTCCATAAACATTTCCGTATTGGTCAACTCTATATTTTTTGCCATCAGCACCAATTTCTTCATGCGTATTTCCTAATCTCCACATATAACCTGCGGTTGGAGCAAATTTATTGGTTACATATCTTGTCAAAAGTTCAGATGTTGTTGGTGTTCCAAAACCTTTACCTAAATCTTTAATTTCACCTGATTTTGTAGATTTAGTTTGTTGTAAAAATATTCTTGAATACATAACAAACAATCCGTTAAGACCATGCCACATATCAAAAGTAGTTTTACCTTTTCTTAATTTTCCAAAATCAGAACTTCTTGGGTCTGACTCTAATTTCCATTTATCTTCTTCATCGTCTGCTCCTGCATTAGCTATAACTAAGAAAGAAAGTTTAAAACCTGTGATTGCAATTACAGAAGTCATAAATGATTTTACAGCCATTTTCTGAGCAACCGTAGGTCTAATATTTTTCAAATCTTTACCTGATTGAATTTCTTTAAACTGTCTTGCATCGCCTAAAGTAACTAAGTAGTAAAATGGATTAAGTTGTTGAAATTGAGAATACGCATTTCTTAAAGAGAAAAATATTAAAGCAGCATCCTTACTTATAAATTCTGCTTTACCCAAACTTGCTCTTCCTGAAAAAACATTAATGTAATTTGCAACTTTTTTATAGTCTTCAATATCATTAATCGGGTCTTTTAAATCCTTTTGTAGTTCTCTTACTCCTTGTTCAAACTTAACCATTTTTATATAATTGGAATAAGTAACGGCTGCTCTTTCAAACATTTTCCAAAAACTAGCTTCTTTAAATTGAGTTCCAAGTGTTTTTTTGTCAGATTCTGTTAATTCTTTACCGAATGCTTTTTTAAACAATCCTGTTAAAGTAAGAATTTCTGTTTCACCTGTAATTCTATCTAATTTATCACCAATTATATTCCAAATATCAGTAACCATATCTAATTGATAATTCTCTTCTTGAGCATCTAATTTATGATCGGTTCCAGTTAATGATAATTTAGTTTTTTGCATTAATGGGTATAAAGGACTTGCTTTCATTTCATCCTCATATCTTTTAGCGGTATCAGGTGAAGCAAAAGCTTTTCCTAATCTTGCCATAGCTGTAAAAAATGCTTTAGGATTTGTTACAAGCATCTGAGGTGTTAAAAATCCTTGCTGAACCAAAACTTGCGAAAACTCTCCACCTGCTTTTAAAACACGAGTGATTCCAACAAAATCCACGAATGTAGAAACAAATTTTCTAAAAGGACTTCTGTTTTTTAATTCATCAATATACTTCTCTTTTTCATAAATAGCTTTTTGCTCTTGAAGTTTTGATTCAATTTCTAATAATTCAGCATCTACAGGTAATGGTTTTTGCTCTCTTTTAGAAAAATCTCTATTTTCAATTTTACTTTTTAACTCCTCAATTCTTCTAATACGACTTCTTTTAGCTAAATCTAAACGTTTCTTTTCTGCTAAACCTGATTCTTTACGCATTTTTTCAATCTCTGCGTATAACTCTTCTCTTTGTTTTTTTAATGCTTCAAGTTTTGCTGAAGTTACAGGAGTAGGTCTTGTTTTGTAAGCAATATTTCCATCAACAATGTTTTTTTGTAGTTCATCAATTTTTTTCTGAACTAAAATCATTGCTTTTTCTATTTTTTGCTCTTCAGTTAATTCAGGTTTACCTACTAATTCATCTAAAATTTCACGTTTCTTATCGCGTAATTCTTTTAAGCCTTTAACTTCTTCATCGTATTCGATTTGCTTTTTCTCAGATTTACGTTTTTCACCTTTAGCTATTTGTTCATCTAAATCTTGAATTTCATTTTGTAAGCGAGATTTTATTGTATCTAATGCGGTTTTCCAAGCTTTTGATACATCAGCATCATCCATTGGTAAATCTCTTAGCAATTCTCTTAATTTGCGTTTCTGCTCTCTTTCTTCTAAAGTAAATGGTCTTCTTTGTAAACCACTTCTTAAAGGTCTTTTTCCTGTTAATGCATCTTCAATTCCAGAAAGTAGTTTACCAAGACTTTTCATTTGACTGATTTGAATTTCAATTTCGTCTTTAGTTTGGTTTACTATTTTTCCATATTGAGTAATAGCATCACGAACATCACGTTTAGTTAGCTCTTCGTCAGGGTACATTTCTGAAACTTCATCGTAAATAGCATCAACTAAGTCTTCGATATTATCAATTCCTTGTTCTACTTTTTCTCTAATTAATGAATGTGGAATTTTTAATCTTCCTTCACCATCAATTTTAATATTTTCAGAAGCGCCTTCTTCTACATCGAATACGTTTAAAAATTGTTGTACCGCTTCTGCTTGTTCATCAGTACTTAATTTACTATTACGAATAGTTTCAAGTCCTTTTTGAATTGCATCAACAATACTTCCTGTAACTTCCATTGTAGTTGCTGCGGTTTCAATAGCTAAATCTACCGCTAAACTCATTGGAGTAGCAGCACTAAGAGTACCTTTATTTGTTGACTTATAAGAGCGTAACTTATCAGCAAAAGCCTTAGCTTTAGCTTTATTTGTTATTCCTTTTGATTTGTCAATTTTGTTTTTTCTAGCAATAGATTCAACAATGTTTTCAAAAGCTCTTTCTTCTTCTTGTTTTTTCTTTTCGGCTTCTAATTCTTCAATCCGTTTTTCGTACTCTTTAATTTTAGCATCAGCTTCAATGAATTTTTGCAAGATTTCATCAGGAATATTGCCATCATGTCTTGCTCTATAAGACTGAACCTGTTTAGTAAGATTGTATCTTCCTTTTGAACTTGAATACACTTTTTGTAAGGCAGAAATAAAACGACCTGCATTTCTTGATTCTTTATCAAATTCAACAGCAATTTCTTCCAAAATTTTAACGTTCATATCTTCTAATTCTTGAACTTCTGACTCCGGAACACTAGCTATCTCATTTGAAATTACATCAATAATCTTAGCGTAAACAAATGCTTTTTCAGCACCTACAATTTCTCCGCTTCTTACCGATTTTAATGCTGACCTTACACCTACTTTTTCTACAAAAAGCTCAGCGTTTCTTTGTGCTATTTCTTGGTTTTCTACTTCGTAATCTAATGAATAGTCTTTGATTGCTTTTTTAACTTCAGCATCTTTACCTTCATCCATTCTACTTAACAAAGTCTTTTTACCTTGTTTCCTTTCGAATGTTTGATTTGGTTGATTTACTTTTTCTTCAAAAGCACTTACAACTTTACCAATTTCATTTTTATCAAAACCTTGCGTTTCAAGAATTTTCTTTGCTTCGTTTATAGCATTTCGCATTGTTTTTCCTGCTTTTAATGAAAGTTTCACTGCTTCAATAAACGCATTCCATACTTCAGGTAAAAAAGGAAGAGTAGCTTTTAAATCGTTTGGATCAATTTTAAACGAATCTAAAAAGTCAAATATATCTTTTAACTCATCTTGATTTAAGATTCTTTCTAATACGGTTTTTTCTACTTCTTGCTTTGGCTCTGCTGTTGTTTCTTTTTCATTAGAAACATTAATTTCGCTTTCTCCTCTTTGGGAATCTTCGCTAATCTCTCTTGGTTGGTTTTCATAATTTTCTAATATTTCATTTTGTGTTTGCTCATCTAATGAGTTAAAGTATTCGTCATATTCCGTAGCCAATTCGTTTTGATTAGCTATAATTTCATTAATCTCAGCATCAGTAAGTGAATCTTCATTTGTAGCTCTTTGAATATCCTCAAAAGTTACAAATTCTTGACCTCTCATACTTGCACCTCCTGTACCTTGTTTATATCTGTAACCGCCTTCTTTTTTGGCTTTGTTGATAGCTTCAATTAATCTTTTTGCCGGAACTGTATTTACATTTCCTTTTCTAATATCGGCTTCACCTTTACGAATATCAGACCAAGAAATACCTAAATCAATTCTTGGTGAACTAATATCACCTGACCAATTCAGAATACCTCTGTCGATTTCTTTTTTAACGTATTCTACTTCATTTTCTGTTTTACTTGTTCCAACGTTAGCGGTTGGTGAAATACTTTCTGTTGTAGAATTTTCGGTGGTTTGTTCTTCGATTCCTCCCACTTCTGCCACTTCTCCAATTGTAGGTCGAATGTTTCCATCAGGAGAAGAATTTGTTTTCGATGATTTCTCATATCCTATTTCCTCTGAAATATTTCCTTGAAGAGATGTTTTTCTGTAGGTTTCAATATCGGTATAGTCGTCGCTTCCTCTACTGTCATCCCCATTCTTAATCGCCTTCTCAGAGTAGTTACGTTCATTTTTGCTAGCAATGCTATTTCGCTCAACTTCATCTCCTTGTTTTGATATTTTATTTTTTCCGTCTTGTGGAACAGCGGAGTTATTAATGACTCCTCTACTGTCATACCCCTCTTTATTCTTATCATTATCGTATCGGGATGTATCTTGAATTTCTCGCTTAATTCCATCAGAAGACACTCCTTCCCTTTGTAGTTCAGTTTGACTGTATTTCTTCTGTTTTGTACTTGCTCCTTCTTCGTTGACCATTTGCAATTCTCTTTGCAATAATTTCCATTGTTGTCTATCCTGTCTAGAGAATGATTTGGGGTTGGTTGTTCCCCTATATCTTGTAGATATTGATTGAAGCTGTTTTTCCAACTCTCCGATATAGTTATCCCTCTTCCCCCGTAATTCGGATAACTCTTGCATTTCGGATTTAGACAACGTTGTTTCATTTGTTGCCAACGATCGTAATTTTTTTCTATTTTTTTCATTCCATAAAGATACAGTATTTCTTGTCGAAAGTAAAACATTTTCACTTTTATTTTGTGAAATACTCTCTTTTTTCTCAAAACCAGTAGCAACTACATCTTCTTCAACAGGACTTTCGGTGACTTTTGCTTCATTTGATTTAGATTGATTGTATAATTGAATTGCTTTTTTAGTAACTGCTTCGTCTTCAATTTTAGGTTCACCTTCACCTTTGTACTCAGTTTTTAAAATTTGAGTAGCTTCATTTCTGAATTTTGTTTTTTCAGAATCAGGTAATGTATCTAAAATTGTAGCTTTATCGCTAACTAAAATATTTCGTTTATCTTCTAAAGAACTAAATTCAACTTTTAAATCATTCAAAAGTTGTTTTTTTAACTCATTTGAAATACTATTGTCAGCTTTTATCTCAGTTGCTTGAAGTCTAAGTAATTCTTGTTTTTTATCAATACCTACAATAGCTTCATATTGCTCTTTAGAAAGACCTTTTGATTTTTCTGCAACTGAAGTAAGGATTTGTGTATTTTCTGTTTCTAATGCAGTTATTTTATCCGAAATAGCCTTTCTTGTAGCTTCTGTAAGTTCTTGATTGTTTAATTGCTCGCGTAAACCCAAAACCATTTCAAGATTTTTTCTAACTTGTTTAGTTTCTGTTTTACTTGAGAATGGTCGCATCGCTACGCCTGCAATTGCCGGAACAGAACCCATTAATCCTCCCAACATTCCTCCGGTGAACATTGCGTGGTCCACATTATCAAAAAGCCCTACATCGTTTTTGCCTAAAACTTTTATATCAATAAAGTTTTGAACAACACTTGTAGCACCTTCAGTCCAAGCTTCTTGTTTTGCTTCTTGTAATGGTTTTACAAATAAAGTTTTAACACCATCTCTTATTAATTCTCTTTTACCATTTTGTTCAAAAGATTTAGCAACTCTCCCTAAAGCACTTTTAGTAGGTAATGCACCAAGTAATGCTTCTGCTGTACCAAATCCAAAAGCAGCAGTAGTCATTTGTGCTTTTGAATAATCAGGAGTTCTTAATGAAGTAATTTCTACTTCATCGGGATTGTATTTAAAACCTGTTTCATCAACAATGGTTCCATCTTCTTTTTCAAAACCTTGTAGTTGTTTTCCGTTGTGATTAAATGAAATACGATTTGATTCCATTTCCATTTCACCATATTTTCCACCTGCTGACGTAGCTCCCAAAGAAACAACTCCTCCTGGCATCATCATTTGTGCAAAAACAGGAATTTGAGTTCCAATTTCTTGTGCTAAAAACCCACCAAAATTTTCAGTGGTTAAATTTGAAAAATCAACATCTTTTTTAAACTTTGATTTTGTTTCGGTTTTTGCTGTTTCCCAATCAATTATTTCATCAATAATATCTCTTCTTTTTTGTTCTGATTCTTCATCAGCAACACTAAAAACAGTATCACCTAAAATTAATTCGTTTGCTTCGTATAATAAAGCAGGTACTTTTTTAGTTAAACCAACATAAATATCAGCTAATCCTAAATTAATATTACTTTTTAGTTTTTCTGAAGTAGAATAATTACGTTTTAAGAAATCAACCTCTTCTTCAATTGATCCTACTTCTTTATCGTTATTAACATACTCTTTTTCTAAATTAGAAAATTCAGTATATTTTGATTTTAATTTTTCTTCAAGTTCTAATGCTTTTTCGGTAAATTGAGGTGAAAGTGGTTTTCCTTCTTTTTGAGATTTATCTACAATAGCTTTTACAACAGCGTAATCTTTTTGCAAAGACTCAAATTCATTTTCCAATACAGCTTTCTCGGTAGCTAAATACTTATCTTTATCATTTAAAGTCTTGTATTGAGTTACCGCTTCTAAATTTAATGCTCTTTTTTCTTGTTCTGGAAGTGATGACAAAAACTGATTATTCTTGTCTATTTTAAGACCTTCTGTTCTTTTTTGAACTACAATGTCTTTTGTGCGTTGTTTTATTAACTCAGGAGTTAATTTTGATGCATCTCCTTTGTTTTCAGAAATAAGTTGTTTCTTGGCTTCTTCTGCTTCTTTATAAAAAGGTTGTTCATTGAATAATTCAGGACCATCTGTTTCAGTCCCTAAAGTACCAACTGTCATTACTACATCTGATAAAAAGTTCGCGCCTTTCTTAGCACCTGTAACCATACCATTCCAAAACCCTTGTTGATTTAATTCAGCATCAACATCTTGTGATATTAATTCTGTTTCTTCAGGTTTTGGAGCAGTAGCGGTTTTATATTGTTGATATTTTACAGTAGGTTTTACTGATTTTTGAGCTTTTTGTTTTTGCTCTTCACGTACAA